>Ga0181612_144906_pt1 | contig 26103 bp, 17 predicted proteins | sample HoacroProtozoa21_FD_119630 | JGI IMG/M metagenome (GOLD analysis project Ga0181612, IMG submission 119630) | Hoatzin crop microbial communities from Cojedes, Venezuel. Combined Assembly of Gp0051906, Gp0051904, Gp0051908
ACTGCATTAAGTTCAGCAAGGCCAAGTGCAAGGTCCTGCACCTGGATTAGGGCAGTCATCAGTATCGGTACAGACTGGGTGATGAATGGACTGAGAGAAGCCCTGCAGAGGACTGGTGGGTACTGGTGGACAAAAAATTGGACATGAGCTGGCAATGTGAGCTAGCAGCACAGAAGGCCAACTGTATCATGGGTTGCATCACAAGAAGGGTGGCCAGCAGGGCGAGGGAGGTGATTCTGTTCCTTCACTCTGCTCTGGTGAGACCCCCACCTGGAGTCCTGTGTCCAGCTCTGGAGCCCTCAGCATAGGAAACACATGAACCTGCTTGAGTGGGTCCGGAGGGGGGCCACAAAGATGATCAGGGGGCTAGAGCTCCTCCAATACGAGGACAGGCTGAGAGAGTTGGGGTTGTTTAGCCTAGAGCAGAGCAGGCTCCGAGGAGACCTTACATCAGCCTTCCAACACTTAAAGGGGGCCTACAGGAAAGATGGAGAAGGACTCTTTATCAGGGAGCGTAGCGATAGGACAAGGGTGACAGTTTTGAACTGGAAGAGGGTAGATTTAGATTAGATATTAGAAAGAAATTCCAAGGAGTCTGCAAAAGATGATTGAGGCTGAAAATTAGTAGAGGGGAAAAAAAAAAAAATCTTCTAGTTTATCCTTCAAACCCCACAGTACTAGTTCTGGTACAGGGGAGACAGAAAAGGAATTCACAGCACTGAAATGAGAGAAGGAAGACAGGACAACAGCTTCTGTTGGCGGCAGTCTGAACCCATATGAGCCTGGAGCAAGCACGAAACACTGGAGAACCCAGGAGAGTACATTTAGCCTGCCGTGTAGAAACCTACACACAAAACAATTCTACAAACATAAGAAAATGGAAACTGCACAGGAGAAAACAAGACAAAAGTAGAAGTGGCATTCTGGAATAGAAAAAATTGTCTTTCCTGTTAATGCTAGTGCAGCCTGTGTAATGTTGAAACACTCCATGCAGTTAGGCTGAAATTCATATCAAATTTTAGGAGTTTACGTCCTAGCTACCAAGCTAGATCCCCTTTCTCCCCCCCCCCCCCCCTTTTTTTTTTGTAAAAAAAAAAAAAAAAAACTTGCCTCAATAAATATTTAGCTAGCACAAAATCCTTTCATTTTGTGCTATTGAGCACACTTCAGTAGACTCTACTTCGGCTGTTAGGGACAAACTGGGCAGTCCCCTTACAGAGAGAGGAAGAAGAGGGAGTGGATCGGAGGTCCAGGCTTTGTTTGAACACCCCAAACTTCAGGCTGCTATGTGGGGGAAGCACCACTCCTTCCGGAAGTTATTTGGTAAATGTAGGCTGCTTCTTCCAAATGATTTTGACACACACACCCCAATTCAAAATACACTTGCAAATAACTCTTACAATGAGCCAAAATGTTCTTTGAAAGCAAATTAATTAGTCATCAAGCAAACAAGTCATCTCTCATGAAAACTACCTTGGAACAGCTATTGCTGCCCCTGCCAAGTGCTGCTTTCCAGGCACTGCTAACCCAGCGTTCCCCTGTGCCTCTCCACCAGCTTAAGGAGAAGCTTTGCCAAACCATGAGTTGGGGAGGAGATGGGGATGAAACAGCAGATATGGTCCTGGGACAGAAGACCATATGTGGAGCAGATCCAGAGCACTGGGTGTCCTCCAGGAGGGCTCTCCCATCACACATGAGTAGGTGGGCATAGGTGGCTTCAGCTTCCCTTCTGGGGATGCAGGAAGAAAGATCTGGTGCCTTGGGGTGGGCAATTAGGAGCGTGAAGTATGAATGTGGCATGGGGATGGCATCCTAGCTTGGGAACATGACTGGCACATGACAGCAGAAGACAGTTTAGACAGGTGGCCCAAGAGAAGATTTTGGAACAGGACTGCTGGGATCCAAATCTGAACACACCACAGATAGTTTAGTCTGAAATTGGGAAAAATTATAAAGGAGTTTACTGTGGTATTTAAAACCACTAGAAACACAGGGAGCAGAGCAACGGTGTTAAAAGGATGGGAGGATTAGAATAAAGTGACCAGCAAGCCATTTTAAACAACCAAAAGGAAACTGTGCTTTACAATCCATATGACCAGCTCATGGAATTTTTAGCCAAAAAATCAAGTACTCCAGCTAGATCTTTAAAAGTGGTAGCTAATTCAATGACTGATATTACTGTGCAAGGTCTGTATCTGGGTTTAAATTAGTATTGCTTCAACTGGACAATTATTTTTAAACAAGTTGAGAATCTCTGCCATTATTTAAAACTAAGCATGTGAAGATAATCATGATAATATTTTAAAATACGAGCACAAACTGGTATTTGAAAGGTTTGGAGAGAAATTCCCCCATGACATAGCACACAACATGATGGCACATTTTGGTCTCCACTGGAAAAATCAGGCTACATCTTACGTGAGACACTGACTTAGTTCTTTACTCAGCAAAGTACTGAACTGGGTCCACTATAGCAACTCACTACGCGTTTACTAAACCTGGTTAATGTTCTAATCAAGGGCTAAAGATACTATACAGCATGTTTTCAGAATATCTGAGATACTTTTGAATTTTTTCCTCATTTTTAGATTTGTGGTTTTGCTTTGGCCTCACCTCAGCTTCTGAGGATGACTTGCCTACAAGTTGCTTGTGCTTTGCCTCCTGCCCAAGCTGTTCCAACAACTGCTGATATTTCTGCTATTGCCAGCACTGCAGTCGCAGTAGCATCAGCAATGCTCCATACATCTGCTAGCAATTTAATCACCATCATTCTCAGAAAGAAACAAAGCAAGAGTGCTTCGAACTCCAGTTCAAGTACTTTCCTCAGCTGGGATTTAGTACAGTGATAGCAGCCAGCAAACTGTCTACACCAGAAGTCATGCTGTAACACTACAGACAAGGTCATAGAAATTGTAGAAAAATAATTTCAAATATGGGGCAAATGTTTTGCCTTTCTTCTAAGAGCTTCTGATATTCCTGTGCAGTTAGCAAGGAAAAAAAAGCTTTGGCAAAAATAGGAAAGTAAGAAATTATTTTTATTAATCAAGATTATTCCTTTTTCTAAATCTTTTACAGCAGGGTTTATATTAAAACTGAAAGAAACAAGAAAAGGCAGAATCAGAGCTCTTCCCCCCCAGCTAATTGTTTAAGCTTCCAAGTTTTTCAAATAACTAGGTTTTTAACTGGTTGTGGTACCAAAAATTGAGCATAATGCCACATTACAAGTTTGCAATGCACAATCAAATATTACCTGTATTCAGTTTAAAAAACACAACAATATTTGTCTGTTTGACGAGGGCTTGATTTGCAAACATGCCCATTATCAACTCCACACTGCTGAGCAGTTCTAGGAACATTTTTGTGTACAAATATAAGAAAACAGTTGTTCATAGTTTCAGCGCACTATCACTGTGTCCCTAAAGAATTCAGTATAGCACTTGTGCATTCAAAATTGGATTACTCAGTATACTTAAAATTAAGCAACTTCTTCAGTGTCATGTTCTATCAGGGCTTATTGCCTAAATATAAATAGCCTGAAAAAAAATCATCTCATTTTGAAATGCACATGGTGTGGCACAGACTACCTGGTAATGAGATCGTCTCTATTCCCTGACAGGTGAATTCTGCAACTACTCAGCACCTGAATCTAAACTGGCTAACGTGACCACAAAGGAAATTATAATTCAGACAGATTTCCGACAAGCATTTAAGCATCCAAGCCTAAAATACACTTTCACAAGTGTTCATGTTGGAAACTTCTCACATTCCAACCATGAGAGACAGTCTACAGAAAAGGATAACAAATAAAGCTGAAAACAAATTCAGTCTCAGAAACAAACATCTGTTTGTGCTTTTCTCTCTTTATTAATCATTCAACTCTGATAATACAGTGGTCTAAGAAAAAATTAAAAAAAAAAATATATCCATCAGGATATTTACTTAATTTCCCTCAGGCTTCTCTCCCACTCCATGCACAAATCAAAAAGTAATTATTTTTTTCCTAGACAGATTTCTTTCTCTCATTACAAACCATGACAATGATAATGCCATAACAGCAACAGAAACTACTGCAACTGTTAAAACTGTTGGAACCCTGAGGGTTTTTTCTTCAAAATGATTTGCTGCAGTTGCTGCAAGCAAGCAGCTATAATAATTAGAGAGTTTCCACTCCAGCCCTGATCTGAACACGAATTCTGGAACAAGGTTGGGCTGCACCTGCCCGACAAACCCTTCTCAACCTGCAACACAAGAAGGCAGCAATTTCTGCAGAAGTAAATGCTCATTTATTCCCAGTGCTTATTCGTGCCAGGAAACGAAAGGGGGAAGGGAGAGAAAATTACTAAACAATTTGGCTTTTCACTTTGTCACCTTCGAATTCTGGCATTTGACATCGCTTGCCACTGTCTAAATTACAGGGGTTTTAAGCAGAAATAAGACATGGGTGCTGTGCTGAGTAGATTAAATGCTACCCTTGTTTGAGGGTGGCTAGATACAGGGAGTGCTGCCATGAATCCCAATCCGTTTCCATGTGGCAGCAGATTTTAGCTCGTGGTTGCTAAGGCACAGCAAGCAGAGTTGGTTGGGAAGGTAGCTGACTTTCAGCAGATATCATTCACATGAAACCGCAGAAGATGCCTGACTTTCTGCCAAATAATATTTGTAACAACCAACCTTCCCCCACTGCTCCTCCTGAAACCTGCTGTCAGAATTCACGGATAACAGAGAACAACCAATGGAGCAGTTCTCTCTATTAATATTTATTTAAGACTAAATATAAAACTCTTTATAAAGGATCTGCTTTATAAAGCAAAGATCTTCCCCTGATCATCTCAAACTTCACATACTTAGGTGCAGCATAAAAAGGGGAAAAAATCTGTAAAAAGAGCAATCTGTATTCAGCAGAGCTTGCAACGTAGGGTTCCCAGGTGAGCCTGCAAAGCTCTCTGGAGAAATCCAAGCAGGTCACTAGTGAAAGGAAACCAAAGAATATATTCTCACCTGTTTTCTGTATTAAAAAAAAAAACTTCTGAAGTAAGTTATTTCACAAAAGGGAAACCCACAACTCATGATTCATTGTCACCTCCCCCAAAACAGAAAGGGATCTGTGAAGAAATTCACTGCTCTTTATAAAGATGAGCAGTGCTCTTTAGGTTTAAAGACTTACTTCTAAGACAACAACAGTCAGGGAAGCAATGCGTTTAGAAGCTTTTTTGTATTTTCCGGTACCTACCAAACTAAATACGGCTGAATGGGTTTATGCTTCAAACGAAACTCATTTTTAGTTAGTCTGGCATAAACCAAGTCTCCATAGCCTAGCAAGGAGTGTAATTTAGTGCACAAGAAAAATTTTGCTTGCAATGATCTTTACCCAAAAGAAGTTAACAATAGAAAAAAATAGAAGACAATACAGCAGGAATGGCTATTTGCTCCTCTTCTCCAGTACTATCATGGGAGAAAAGCCCTGGATAAATCCAGGAAGGCACCAACACTGGCCCGAACCTCCTCTGTCCATATCCTGTGCCTCAAATAAAGCTCTGGCATCCTGACACAGAAGCCAACTCAGTCTGAAAGGGTGGAGTGGTGAACTGGCAGAGGGGGATGCCTGGGTTAGAGAAATTTTATGTTCCTTAAGAAAAGAAGATGGCCTCTCTCCTGTTAACGATGCTTTTCCAAGACCAGATAGAAGTACCTTAAAATGAGGCTGCTGACGAGCAGGTTGTGTCCTCCCTCCACCTCCTGCTTCACACTCCCATCCCCACTGCTCTTCTCCTTCATGCTTCCACATGTGTCTGTGAAGCCACGTCCTGAACCAAGCTGAAGGACCGATAGCTTTGAACTGGCTTATTAAATCACAGTCCATTTTAGCTGAGATTATTTCCCTCCACCAGGTCACGGGGGAGCCACACAAACACGATGGTCAGCAAGGTGGGTGGCAGGGGCACAGGCGAAAGCCGTGGGACGAGTAGGGAGGCAGGAAGGGACAGCTGTGCTCAGAGGAAGCACTTGTTTATGCTGTATTAAAACTACGCAAGGAATGATGGCGCAAAACACGCCTAATAAATCCTCTGTGTCTCTGCTCTGACAACATTAAAAGGAAGTTAACTTTGCCCACAAAAAAAAAAAACAAAACTCAAAGATGTCGGTAATTGGGAACTTCACCTCCCACCTTCATGTTCATAAAAGTGCATCAGTCTAAGTAAAACACAAATCCCATATTTAAATTCCTAGATCAGCTGCGGACTGCATGGGCTACAGCCATAGTTTGTAGTATAGAAACAGAGCTTACACAAGTTTTCTTTTCTCTCTTATAAAAATATTATGGGCATTTTTCAACTCAAATCCTAATAAAATGTTTGCAGTGAGAGTTCATTAAATATTAAAAGCATCAGAATTTTACTGCTTTTTATCATGCTTTATATAGCATTAGAATACAGAGCGTACACTTAACTGACTATTCTCGTTCCTTCATTAGGCTGACTTCAATGCAACATTTGTGCTGTAGTTTGCCATTTGAGCCATACCTTTCCTAATGCTGCCTTAAAAGCTCCCCAGTGCATTTCACTCCTCCTGGCTGTCAGCAACATTTCACAGGAAAGCAGCATCCTCCCTTTTTTTCAGTACAAAATAGGCACTGTACAGACTGTCACTGTAGGAATTTAGCAATATTGCTGCATTTATTTATCTTTAAAACTCAGCACCTAATAAGTACAGTAGATGGTCTTTGTAATCTGCCATTGTGTTCCTGGCCATCAGCATCTGGTTTGGCTTTGACGTGGAGGGCAGCACACAAGAGCAGGTAGGAGGGAATTTTTTAGTGATTATTAAAATTTTATGCAACTATTAATATTTCTAATGATGCAAGTTATCATTTAATAATACATTACTTGGAACTTTCAAAAGAATGCGCATTGGATATGTCACTATAACTAAAAAGATGTTCCCAATGACAGGTTACCATTTCTTTTCAGACAGATCTAAATGAAGACATCAACAGTGAAAAGACAGATCAGGAGCAGGAAAATGCGTATTGTCTGCTTACTTAAAAGCTTTTCAAAGTACCTCTGTTGGCACATTTCTTGTGTTGCCAGCAAAATACCTTCTCACAACACATTTCCAAATAAAAAAGGAAAGCAGCTTGGCACATCAGTTTGGCAAAAACATTCTGCCAGCCAGGCTCACAAGGATGCATTAGTAAAAAGAAATTTCACAGGGAAATTGTGTGTCAAACACAAGAACTACTGCCCAGGCTGTGCAATCTCCTTCCTGCAGTTTTCATAACTTGACCAGACAAGGACCTGCACAACTGCTCTCGCTTTGAAGTTAGCCCTGCTTGGACCAGGGACCGGATCAGACAGCCTCTGGGAGATCCTTTCGAACCCAAACTATTCTGTAATTTTCTACTGCTTCTTCACTCCCAGAAACAACTTGATTCTGCTGCTCAAACCAGCTGCATCAGGCATACGAGATGAAGTCTGTGAAGCTGCAGAGCAACCAGAAACACTTTTCTAGACACACTCTGTGCTTAAAAAGGCTCTTAAAATCACATATTTTCATGCTAGCCTTTCAGCAAAACTTCTCCCCACCACTTTACCCAATGTGCCAGGTCCCAGCTGATGAGGAGCCAATGTACCTCTGCTGTCAACATTACTGCAGATAATGCTGGTGCCAGCTCATGGACTTCAGTGACCCACATTTGTCAGTGGCTGAATATAACAAAAATTTTAAAGCAGACAATCAACTAAGCAAGTGATTCATCTCACCTGTCGCTACCAACCACCCATTATATAGATGTAAGTTCAAATGTACCCTCTCTGGTGTCAGGCAAGATCAGCATGGTTCTGTACTTGATTTTCCCCAGCACAGGCTCAGGAGCCTTCTTGTGAACTGCCCCCATGACTCTGCTGCGAGGATGCTCACCACTGCCCCAAGAATTATAACCAGCAGAAGGAAAAAAATATCCAATATTGCTGCAGCTATTTCAGCGAACACAGATGCAGAAACAAAGCTTCCAACACTAGCAAATATTCACTAAATCAGCTGTGGATGATGTGGACCATAAATAGCTAAAAACGTCATAGAATCATAGAATAGTTTGGGTTGGAAGGGACCTTTATAGGTCAGCTAGTCCAACACCCCCCGCAGTGAGCAGGGACATCTTCCACTAGATCAGGTTGCTTAGACGTTAATACAAAGTATATATATAATTGAATAAGAAAATTCATTAAAATCTTAAATTATTCAGAAGCAATTTACAAATAAAAAGCTAGTTTTACAGATTTCAATAACTACAGTATTTTTAATGTTTCAAGTACAGAAAGATGAAGTTAAAGTTCAGTGCTTTGATTATGATTTATGAAAATACCTCACAGTAAATTGCATCAATTCAGTTTACTGTTTGAAAAATGCCTACGTTTCTGGTAACTTTTTTTTTTTTGCATGAGCTGCACACTAATAGTCCACGCATTGATTTAAAAGTGTGCAAAGGTATGTGTTTAATGTCCCTGTTCTTTAATGCCGAAGCTCTCAGAGAGCTCCACTTTTACCACTGCCTGCACAGAAGGTACATCACCCTGTCATTTCCCAAACCTTGTTCCTAGAAGTAGAGCACAGTTACTCCTTTGAGGTACAAAGCGTTGAAATCCTTTACTCTTTTTTTCTGAGAAACCAATTTTCTGATTTTGCAGAGACCAACTGACCTACTGGATAAAGCACCAGACTGTTCAGCGTACCTCTGTTTTATTCCTCAACCTGGTGCGGTCACAACCTTCAGCAAGTCGCTTCCCTTCCCATGCAATGGGAACGTCCATGACCACTCCGCTCTGCAAAGCGCTTTGAGACCCACTGGTAAAGACCAGCTATCAGCTAAGGACCAGAAGCACCCAAGCTCTCTGCCACAGAGCCAAGGTAGCCTCACATTAAGTTCATATGCCTACAGGACATTTAAAACACAACAAATCATTAATAAAACTGCCAACTTTTGCTTTTCTTGCTTCTGAGGTTTTCAGAGAGTGAGGGGGGCCTCCAAGCTGGGTGAACAAGCTCTGGTTAAAGAAGTTTGCATTACAGCCTTACTTTGAGAATCTGCAGCACTGTTGTTTGTATTGGCAGCACTCCGTTATGTGACCTCTTGGGAACAATATTAATTTCACTGACAGTAGCTCTTGGCACAAGCCGGTGCCAACCTGCTATGGACTGGATAGTGGGAGTTCTAAACCACTTCCAGAAGAACAGCTGTAAATTTACTTTTTTGTCGAAAAACCATTAAAGTTTAACTATTTATTTTCATGAAGCTGTCAAGGTCTTACTGTACAGCAGGCTTAAAAAGCACTCAATATGCACAGAAAGAAAAAAAGTCGTTCCCTTGGATCACACAAGCAATTTCTTGGCAAAGTAGACCCAGGAACTCTTCACCTGCTCTCAGCAGAGCCTCAGCACTGCTTGGAGGTTTGTTACCAGTGCCTTCAAACAGTCTGCAGAATGGGATCACACTAACCCTGATAACATCCTTTTTGTGCTTGAAAACCTTTGGTCTGACTGTTGAAGCAGGAACAAATAAAAACTCAAGTGCACTCCATCTCCCAAGGGAGGTCTGTTACCCCCGTGTTGGGGAGGGACTTGAAAAACAAGGCAGTTCAAAAGTCTCTGCTGCTGTGCCAGAACCCACTGCACGTCTATCATTCAATCCTGATTACTTAGCCGATAGAGCAACATGGGCAGTAGTGTGCAATAACCATTAGATATGGAACGGGATTAGAACATGAAGTGGAGTTCAGCGTACACGAACAACCATTAAAAGCAGCTTAGGTAAATTTAGCTTTCACTAGACCGAGAAGTTATAGAATCAGAAAATATCATAGATGCAAGACACAGATGAGTTGTAAACTTTTAGACATGGAGAAACAGCTCAAGCGCCAAGTACCTAACACATCCGAGTTTTACTTAGTACGATAAGATCATAACCAAATAATATAAATGACATCTTACGCAGATTAAGCTGTTAAGAAAGTCAAAGATGTGCTTAACACCTCCATAAGGTCACAGAAACTGTTCACACATCTTTAGATAGGAACCTCCTTCATGAACATAGGTTCAAGAAAAGAAGAACAGAGTCTTTGAAATTAGTGCCTAAAGAGGTAGATTTCCTTACTGGTATTCTTTACCCTTAATATTTATTACCTGTCTTTCTTCTGATATGTATCTTTATTTTAATTCTTTATTCATATAGCAATTGTTTGCACACAGTTGATACTACTAAAGCACATGGATATGTCACATCATGTCTATGCTGCATTATTCTGAATTTACTTGCTGCAAAATTTACTCACTCTAAACTCAATTTAGTCTACAAGTCCTTCCTCTTCCTGCTGTGGAAGTCTGATCCCTCTGTGTGAGGGCTGCGAGTTTCTTTGTCTCTTGAGACTTTCCAGTTGGTACCAGGGAGTTCTCATTTTGATCACTATTTTGAAGGGTAGGACCTTGCTCCAACAAGAGACATTTGAAAAGGTCATGAAGGGAACTAGTCTTTGTTAGTGTTCTCCACATTCATAATTTATTTTCAAGACAGCATGGGCGAGACCAGACAGGGCCCACACAGGTGATCCCTGCACCTCTCCTCAGGCTTAGAATACAGATGTTCAACCAATCTCAGTTTAAGCAAAAAGCCACAAAATTTGACAACCTACTCTCACAAGATGAATGCCCTCTGTGATATCTCACTCAAAATTCACAGCAAAAGGAAGTATTACACTGTGTTGCACTAAACCTTTATGTGGAGAAAGTATATATGAAAAAACTATCTTAGGCAGCCTAACTAAATAAACAAACAAACAAATATTCCTTCACTTGGTCTTGCATCAGTCTCTTGTCCCACATGAGGTCATTAATCCTGGTAATTTGCCAGCCTTCAGAAAAAAAAAAAACCCTCCAGCAAAACTAGAAGCAGTATTTAAAGCATAAAGTTCCTATCCCTTTGTTTCATTCCTTATATGCATTTAGAAGCCTTTAAACAATTAAAAAGGTACTTTTTTCCTCCCTTTACAAGAAAGGTACTATTCCTTAAACAGGAAAAAAACCCTCAAAATTTGAGTCAAAGGATTAGAAGACTTTTCTATTTGTACATCTGATTAAATTATCTGAATTAATTAACCTTTAATTGCATTTCCAATTGTTATCTAGTTTTGCATCCCAACAGAAGTTCCACCATATGATGTCTATATACTAGTCAATCTTACTCCCGTATTCAAAGGCATATGAAAAAAAAAAAGAGAGTGCTCAAGTGTAAATTAGCATGAAAAACTTGCATGCAGTGGAAAAAAAGAAGTCCATAGTATTACTACAGTGCAGGGATCCGAGGTGAATTGTATGTTACGCAGCTGAATATACATGCCCGCATAAGATGTGTGTCATGATAAAGCGATTGAATTCTCTATGATTTCAACAAGATGTTTGTACATCAGGTGCTGTAAAGAAGATTACTCCTCCAGAGGAACTGCCTGCGGGTTACCTATCTCACCACGTAACACGCCGGACATCCACCAGATATGGGGATAGTCCAGAAAATATGTATCAGATGATCATGCTAAAGGTTTAACTGTAGCTGGCACAGTCCAGTGAAACTCTATTAAGCAGCCTTCCTACTCAACTGATTATTAGCTTTTGTTTTAAAACAGAAGTCTTCTGGCTTGAATGTTGTGGATGACCTTTTTCAGGCCGTTTCAAAACACATATGAGGCAGTAACCACAGCCTGCACCTGCAGAATCTGAAATAATAACCCAGTAGATTCTGAAATAATAACCCAGAAGAGTATCTCATCCCTCACTAAAGACAGCTGTCATAGCACTACAACTATTTTTAACAAAACACTCATTAGAACACGTAAAAGAGAAGCAGAAGGACACAATGTGAATGTAAGCACGCTTATCAGTCGTGTGAACCAGGGTACATAAAAGAAAAGTAGAATAGCCTCTGCATTACTCACAGTCAAAGTACAGCTGAGTGTATCCTGAACAAAGCAGCCTCAAAGAGCCAGCAGAACAGCCCACCGATGCCGTAGTACCATCAGAGGAAAGGACTCACACATCGCTGCATTTCTACAGGGTTACATTTCCACTGCCTGAGGACAGTCAGGCCTGGCAGCCAGTGCTAGGAAAGAGTACATTTGAGGAGCTTCTGACCACCAAGACTAAGCAGCAGCTCGCTCATTCCCTGTGCTACTTGGAGCTGTATCCTCCTTGCCCTACCACGCACAACTCTGTCCAGGGCTCTTCCAGGATCCTCCTATACATATCCATGTAAAACAGCAACACGGAACTGAGCTACCGTCTGCTTCACAAGACTGAGCCTTCACCCAAGATCCTTGAAAGGGCGCTTTGTCCCATGGAAATAAAAGGACCAGAGGTAAAGACTGACCACGTTTTGTCAGGTCTAGGGGTAAAGAGAATGAACTTTCTTCCTCTTTAATATTCTGTGTTATAGCCAACGCTTGAAATATCGATCACTTCAATATGCTGTTATCCTCCTTCCACTTTCCCACTGTATCCAGGTTACCAGCCCACTCAGATTTAAAAGTCAGTAATAAATATCATTTTAAGTCAGCAAATGTTTTCTGACCCACGCAAAGCAGGAGGCAGGAAAGAGAGAGGAGAGCAGAGAGAGATGGGAACTGCTGTCTTTACAAGTTGGTTCAAGCAATATACCCATAGAAGATACTAATTTGTTAAAGAATTTGGATTGAAATCCGGGACGCAAAATGATCCACAAGATTAGTATACTGCAGTATTCCCCACCACAGTGACTGATCTGTCAGAGACTAGCAGAGATGCTCTACCTGTGTTTCTGTAAACACTAACAAAAAACAAGATGTCAGTGGCATCCTAACTGTCTGCTGTGACACTCAGTCTGCCCTCACCAGTTCACCAAGCAAGCCCGGGCCAGCCTGCATGCCCTACCAAAGTAGGTAATACCTGTTCAGACTCTTCCAGCCCCTTCACCATGACAACCTCAAAAGCCCATCCAGCTCAACAGCTCATTCTGCAGCAAGGACTCCCGAGCCATTGGTTAAACTCTGACACTAGAGCAGATTGATGGCAAATCACCACTTACTGTAAGAGACCTTCATTTTGAGATACGCTGTCTTCAAGAACCAGTTGATTCTCACCCCAGTCAACTTGCTCGCTGCTCCTTCCTTTCACACGCCAGCTTTTTAGAAATTACTTCGAACCAGCCCTTGACTCAGTGGAACCACCACAAAAAAAACCACATGGGCTTCACCAATTTCACCTAAGCCAGCCTAAGCCTATGGGATAACGTATCTATTTGGTCACCTCTCAAGTGCGAAAAATAACTGTAGCAAAATTAAACAGAGTTTCAGCACCTTCTTGGTACATAGATACACACACAGGGACTTCTTCAAAAGGCAAAGCTTGCAAAAAGATTAACAAAAGGCTTTTTCACCTCTAATCTATGTGGCTGCCTTTTCTCTAAGCAATGCCATCATGTCAGTTGTGGGCACTGGACACACCAGCATTAGTTAACTGGAGAGGGCCTCGAGGACACCATTCCTGGTCAGTAAACCCTTGCCTTGGAATTCACCTCCCTGCTCCCTCCACCAGAATCTGATGGAAAGATCAGATGGGTTCAGGAACAACAAAGTAATGGGAATGAGAATGCTCTGGGGTTTGGAAGATTACACCCCAGGTTTGTTTGCATGTTTTTAGCGTGCCTCATGCTTGTTGACATTTTTAACTTTTCCACTTGTGCCAAGAGATAACAATGACTAACTTAGGAGGGAAAAAGTCACGGTATAAAGAAACAAGCATACACATAGTGAAACTGAAGTTGGCTCAGGCTGAAAAGAAGATGACTCACAGACCCTCAGTATTCAGCTGTGTTTCTAAAAGTCAGATAACACCAAGAACTGCTAAAGCAAGGGATAAAGATTCAGTCTGTTTCCTTGCTTAATTCAAATAAAAAATAAAAATATAAAAAAAAAGAAATCAGATTTCCAGTTTTGGAATCCCATAAAATCTATCATTAGCTCTTCATGACAGGGGACAATTTTTACTCAGGTTTATAAAAAGAAATTATTATTGTCTCTGGATAGCTTCACTGGAGTTATTTTTATTTACAGAATGGAAGAATGTAACATTTCCTTATCTACTCCCACCATCCTGCCATAAATTTTCCTGTAACACATTTTGCTATTAATAAGCAACTGAATTAGGTCCTTTTCTACAGTCACAATAAAAGGATTCTCAAAGAGTGTAAGGTTGCATTGTTTTTAAGACCACAATTTTGATTTAATAAGCAGTGTTGCTCTGTTAGCTACACTTCATGCTTAAATGCAGAAGTCCACTACAGAGACATTTTGTGTCTCTGTTTTTAATACAGAGCTTTACAAGATTAGAGAACAGCTGTCTAACGTGACATTCTTCAAAAATCTTTGGTGATTAACCCGTTAGATAGTTTTGTCCACCCATTGAACAGGAGCTTGAATATTCTTACATTTCTTACAAGAACAGGAAAGCTTTTGACACAGTATGTTGTCACAAGGTCAAGACTGACATGATATTGGCTGGTTTTCTTGCAAGTTCAGAGGCCATCTACACAGCAACACTCTACAGCTGTACCTCCAGCTTCAACAGAGATAGTATAGACTCACCCTAACACACAAAATTCCTCTACAGAAGCTAAAGCAGACTTTACTGGAGAGACAAAATACTGTAAATGATCGAGCAATAACAGACTACTGAAGGACAAGAACAGGATTAAATAAGCTGTTTTCATTAAGACAAGAAAAATATGAAGTTGCCCCAATGTTATATCCTAGGCTGAATGCTGTTTAATAAAACATGTTTGTGAGGTCAATATCAAGAGAAGCAAATTTTGCTTATATTATTTTACACATTTAGTCACAATCGGAAGTCTATAAACAACTTCAGATAGACTTGGTCAAGGTTGGCGAGTGGACAAGTCCATGTTAAATTCTGTTTATCCACATCAAATGCAAAGCAATGATCACTGGAAGGAAAAAATGCTGACACCTTATGTGGTTTTAAATTAACTATACCAACTGAAAGAAAGCAACCTGAATGGTTGTGAAGATATTTCAGTGAAGAACTAATCTGTAACACTAGGAACTCTAAAAAGATAGCAAATTACTAAGATGAAAAGCCTACATGATGGAGAGGGGAAAGAAATTGGGTGATTTATATAAATCAGCGGTGCAGTCTCATCTAGAACATTACATTCAGCACAAGCCATCACAAGTTCAAAGGGACACTGCAGAACCAGACAGAGTTCAAAACAAGGTAACAAAAATGATTACAGCATGGAAAGAGTCATCTAGAGAGTCTGAGATTGCTTGCTTTAACAAACAGCTGTAAAAAAGAACACAGAAAATGCAATTGCACAGAAGTTTGAAGTTCCCTGCCCCGCAGGAACAACAGAAAGGTCACTGAAATTAAAGGCGGGATATTCTAAACTGATCAAGAAGAAATGCTTTCATTAACAACAGAACAAAATAAAAAATACTTTTCCTTCCCCTGTAAAGTCATTATCACCAAACCCCACACACAAGCTCTGTAAATGTGAGTTCCAAGAGGAGTCTGAAATGAAAATACTAGCCAGATTCATTAAAAGTTTGTGTTTGTATATGGGTAACATGAAAAGCTGTAACTACCATGGTTGATGGTAACAACCCCCAAGCATCAGAGTATAAGGTATCTCTGGTTAATTGAAACCAGAAAAAAAAAAAACAAAACAGCATGGAAGGTAGACTATAAGACATTTGCACACACACTCTTTTGAAAGCACAAGAAACTTTCTACTTGTGGCTAAAACAGTTACCTGTCAGATCAGCCTTAAAACTTAAAGATATAGGGCTACATGAACTGTCATTTTGACCCACTACAACATGGTTTTTATCTAGACAAGCTTTTTCTGGAATAATGAGTTTGTTGGGGTTTTTTTTGACAAAACCTCTACCAGTATAATGTAAATATTTATTGCCATGTTGAATTGCAAATTATCAACTCCAAAATGGGACTTCTTAAACAGTGATTCAGATAAATTCTCAGTTTATGCATGCGCTGTGTAAACGGAGGACAGACATCTCCATGGAAAAAAACAAGAGACATCACTCCTGCTATCCAGCTTGGAGACTAACCAGTTTTAATGTATGTCCTGGCAACCTAAGAGACCTATTGATTTGTAGCCATTCATTCAAGTGCAGTGAAAGCCACAATTAGGTAAATAGCTTTGGTAAAACTAATCTGAAACTCATCTGTTTTGTGACTGTCTGTTAAATGAGATAAAACAAGAAATTAAATATCTGCTGAATGTTCCTCTTTGTATCCTTCAACATAATAACAAAAATATAAATAAAGAGGCATTAATTTAACTACCATTATTATTTTTCCATTTTATGTATTTTGTTCCAGCGAGTGCTGTCAAAGACAATTACCTAGACGCTGTTTACGAATGACTATGCTCTAAAAGGCTGACCAGTTTTATCAATCTCTTTCATACATGCAAATACTGAGAATAAAGCAAACAGGTCTTTTAATCATTTGTAAGCAGAGTTTAGCTTTACAGTGGCATGTATGGTGTAAGATATTGAAGTGTCCAAGTTCCATTTCTGGACATGATTATGTCATCAACTAATTTTTTCCAACAAAATGCTGGGGAATACTACTTTAAAGAATGCACATTTCAGTGCTACCATGGACAGATGTTACAGTTTGTCCTTATTAAGGCAAAACACCTTTAAGCCTGGGACACGCTGAATCCTTACCTTTCTTCTTTGGCACTAACTACTAGATTCTGCTTTTGTTCCTTTAGGACTTGCATCTCCCGTGGGTTTGGCCTCCCTTAACAAACACCATGAATGTTGGTTCATCCTGCAACACAGATTCAGCAGCAGAGTTGCAGCCCACACCCCCAGATTTGCTTTTGCTGCCAAGAGGCTTCAGGCGTTGCAGAAACGACAAACCTCAACAAAGCACTGGATTGTACATGAGCTGGGATCCAGACCAGATCTAAGGGATTCTTTCAGCTCATTCCTTCAGCCATCCAGTAAAAAACAGCTTTGTGACTTTCAGAGCTAATCATGCGTGTGCATTGTTTTTCTCCCCTTCTTTCCATATTTTAAAAATCAATTTATGCATCACTGAAGTGCATTCACCTATGGGAAGAAATGGAGCATCTGCTTAACAGTGTGCAGTAGCACTCTGTGACAGCAAATGATTACCACATCCATCTGAAATTACAAAGTGTTTTAGGATCACTGAGCCTCATTCTCTCGGCCAGAACTTGGCCAGAAAACCACAATTAAATGCTTATCGTCCTAAAAAAACCCCACCAAATAAAAACCAAACACCTGCTCTTCCTCCCCCTCCCTACCCCAAGCAATATCATAAATTCTTGATGCTCACAAGTGGTCTGGACCTCAGTTTTCTGTTGGGTGGGGGTACTTGGTCCCAAATGCAGTACTTCCTCTGGTTTATTGCTCCTCAGTACTGGCCTGCAGACTGCACACCGCCTACTGTGTCACGAAGGGCATGGTTTGACATGCATTGCTTTGGCCAGTGGTATCACTGTAAGCAGCCACAGCCCCTTGCTTGGTGTTGCTTGTTCCACAGTCCCAGTGATGATGCTGACACACTACCTGCAGAGATGCTCAGAAGGGCCAGCTGCAGGGGAAGCTACCAGCAGATCATGATAAAGCACACACATATAAAGCCCAGTCCATAATTAAGCAACAAGACTGCTGTAGAGCGTCTGAACTATTTCTTTCCTTACTGCTCTACGTCATGCAGCCCATGTGTGTCTCGGCCACACGGTTTAAACTCAGAGGTTTAAGAAGCAAGGAAAGACAAGCAGCCCCCCTAAATCAAGGCAAAAAAAAAGTTGCATTCTTCACAATTAATCTTTTAAAAAAGGCAAACTAAAAGTCATCCATCATTTTAAGCTTCAAGGAATTAATTCAGTTTTAAAACTGAAGGCAAAAAATGATTACTGATGCTATGAATACAGCTCTACTGGTATTCATATAGACTAGAAGGTTTTTTCCCCCCCTTCAATCAGCAGAATATGTTCTTTTTGCACTGTACAAAGTATATTGACTTTTAATCAATTAGCCTGCTGTGTCCTCTCCAGAAAAATATCTTGTGAAAAGGGAATTCATCAGAATAAACTGTATACTATAGTATTCAAATATTAATAATTGACCCTAGCTTAATACAACAGCCATAAGTAGATCGTTTTACAAGATCAGGCTAACCCAAGGCAAACCATAAGTTAACTGAGACAAAAGACACTGTGACAATTATGAATAGCTACTGCATTTTACACTTGGAACTTGAAAATATTCAGATCCTGCTTCCATGGCTTTTAACTTTACAGCCCAAATGACTCCATTTTTATCCTTAAACTTTTGCCAAAAGCACAGATACAATGAAAAATGTTTAAATCAAAAGGTGTCACATGGGTAAAGTTTATACAGCAGATACTAAAAAGCAACCTAAAATATTCCACTGAAATGGATCTGTGCACATGGACCCTGTGGGATCTGCAAGGCAGCCCGATTTGGGGGAAAAGAGGTTTCGGAGTTCATGCACAAAGAGCAGAGGAAGGGATGGATGGCCCAGCTCAGCCACCCCTGAGGGACTGCAGAGCACGGCACTTGCGCTCTGTCTAGAATTAAAAGGTGTCCCGTTTTATTTTCAGTCCTACAGCACCATACTGAGTCCCAACCAATGCTGAGGCTCTTTGTCTAAGCATTAATACGAACCTCTTGTAGAAGACGGCTCGCATCCCAAGGAGATGACTGTGTGTCCAGATCTACAGCATCTGGGTGCCCGGTGATCAGCACAGAAACGTGGTGAGACCCATCGTGGGGCTTGAGTAGTTCAGCAGAGCCAGACCAGAAGCCCGTGTACTGAATGAACCCCATCGCTTATAATGCTGGCTGTTACACCCCACACCCGCCTCGGGCGAGGTCAGAAACCATGGGGGCACAGGAGCGCTCCTCCAGCAAGTTACATAGTATAAGTACAAAGTTACATAGCATAAGTAAAAGACAAAGCACAGTCCTTTATCTGAAATCTTACTTTAATTGCTAATATATTAAGGATAAATCTGTTTTATTACAATGGCTTTCTGTGAGTTAGGTTGAAAAGACGGCATGTTCTGCTTTCCATTTTTTTCCTTTTCCCTTTTTAAAAAGCTATCACCGTCTATTTTCAGCATTTTCATCAGCATAAAAATGCACAGCTTGTTTTGCAATTTCCTCACGGCGCAAATGGAATTCAAACCACTGGGGCCATACGGGTAACAACAGCTGAATATAAACCTTGACAGAGTTTGTCATAATTGTACAGTGCAGCATTGTTCATTCATCCTGGCGGCTGGGAAATCTAGCATGAATTAACCAATAATGCAGGTTTGCAACCAAGCAAATTAAAGTATACAATTCCACAAAGTGAATTTTGGTTATTTCCCTTTAAATATAACTAAGGGGACAACCAGCTCACATTTAAATTGAGCCTTTCATCAAGATGTAACACTAGCAGAAATTTTGCAAATACTCAAACACTTTCCTTTTAATTCCAACGGAGTCAAACTTATTTCCTACATATATTTCCTTGACAGGTTTCCAACACACACACAGCAGCACCACGTCTCAGGATCTACAAGCTACGTCCCTTAGAAACAGGAGCAAAATCAGAAGTGAAAGTAGCAAGATCCTTGTTCAACAGAATTAAAAAAAAAACATGCAGGGTTGATTGATATTTTCTATCAGAGTCCCTAACTCAAAGTCTTACTACTAAAACAAGAAAAACAGCATTTAAAGACTGAGCATGGTCAAAATTAAGTCAAGGTGTGGGCGAGGGGTTAAAGGGAAGACAGTGTTCTATAGCAGCCAACTGTGGGTCAAACAGGGACTTGCCATGGTGTGCTCTGGCCAAAACAGAGAAAGCAAACTCAGAACCTGTCCCTCAGCTCAGAGCAAGCTGCTGCATTTTTTCCTGTTGTGAAGTGGTCCACGTCAATTTTACGCACCTTCCATCAGCAAAAGCCACATGATGGCACCTTTTCCCCTTGTGTGGGCAGCAGGACCTGATGGTGCTGCTCCTGGCCCTCCCCAGGGATGCTAGAAAGCGGCAGAGATGTCAGCCCAGGCACTGCCAGTGCCAGCACAAGATCGCAGGAACTGGGCATCATCCTGGTAATCAAACTAATCCCCTGCCTCAGGGAGAAAAATAATTTTGCATTCTGCAAAACTTATTAGTTTACTTCCTAGAGCAGAAGAGTGGGTTTGCCTTCCATTTCATTCAACTGTAGCTAATCAAACCCTGGCATAACTTCTCAGATGTCATAACACATGGGCTAATTAAGAAGTACTCTCAATTTAGTAATTCACTGAACACTGACTATGAAACAAATTATTATGCAAATAAACACAAGAGACGCTGCAATTCCCCAGCAGCTACTGTGGTCACTGCCACTAAGCTATTTTACTCATTACTCAACATTTCACATGTCACCAGTCACAGACCTGACAAGTTAAAGGATACTGTGAAAGACAATTATCTTAATCAAATACATTTAGCAGGAATACGTAATAAGCCTGATTACAATAGGAAAAATTCAAGACTACTTATCAAGACTATTTTCAGTCACATAATAACTGCCAAAGTGATGGGAGTATTAAGTTACTGAGTAGAACCTCTGCGGCAGGCTTTAAAATGAAACATCACCAATATCAATCAGCCTACTTTGATAATACTTCTGACAGTAAAACTTTTGATTCACTGAGCTAACCCAGTACTTTTGTGTGCTGATTTCAGCCAGTACAGCACCTACGCACCACACCACCGCATCTTTTTAATGCAGGAGAAATTCCAAAATTAAAGGTTCCATAGTACATATAAATATAGGTACGAGAGCAATTGTTCTTCTGATTTTTCTCTCCTCTTTTCATTAACAACCCTGGTCAAATGAGCATAAAGGTGTTAACGAAATGTGTTGATGGCACAAAATTGGAGGCATCGTCTAAACAAATGTAAACAGAACGGTGTACAGGAAGATTAGGTGCCTCCAAGAACTGGAATATTAGGAAAAGAGTGTAATTCAGTAGCATGAAAGACAAGGTCGCTCAGGCACTACTAAGATGAGGAGCTGCCAACAAGGATACGGACTGCTATAAGTGTCAGTCGTTGGTGGGAGGATTACCTAAGTACAAGGCAGATCTATATGCTGGGCTCAACCAAAATGTAACTGTCAACCACCACCATAATCTAGCCATAGAAAGAGGGACTGGAAATTCTGAGTACTTCCAGCAGGGAATTTCTAATGTCCTGGCAAAACCTCATCTATAACACTACGGTTTCCCTAATTGCAGTATGAATTGATCAGAGGAAAGTAACTTGAATGACATAAGCAACTGAAAGCTTCTTATGAGACATTAATAAAAGTTTAGCAAAATGAGAGATGAGAGGTTTAGATACTTCATTTAATTAAAACAGATTGCATATAATTTGATTTTTTTTCCCCCTGCCAAAGAACAGTTGTCTCCAACACCATGACAACTTCCAGTGCCAGAATACGTTATAGAAACCTCTAATACGCTCCAATCCTTCAGCTATTTTCAGCTCAGGAACCTTCTGTGCCTGATGAGGATTTTGTATGTTCAATACATTCCTCCTCCATGAACTTCTCCATTCTAACCCTGAACTCACATAAAATTTTAGCACCCTTACCCTAACTCCTGCGTTCTGTTATCAATCTGTAACCCTACGGTCAGTTTGCATCCTGACAGACACATACAGCAAAGTTGTCAACTCAAAACAGAGCTAAGGTGGAAAGAGTCCGAGAACATTTGCCTGGCCAAAGCCCTCTAGGAACCTCACAAAAGTCCTTACGGGATCTCAGAAGATAAAATAGTTATGGTATCTCTTCAACTTCCAGCAAGCCAAAAGGCACGTCCCATCATGAAGCTTTGTACAGGCCAGCAAAAGCTTTCACAATATCAGAGTAATGGGGTTTGACACCATGACGTCCAAAAGGTTTTCCAGCTCCACCACTGAAAGAGCAACATCCCTGCTCACATAAAACAATAGTATTTTGTTTGTGGGTAAACGTGAACCTAGAAAGCACAAGAGGTCATTAAAAATGTGTAAGGCAATTCCTCCCTCAACTTCTGCATGCTTCCCTGCTCTCTCAGGAGGCACTCAGGTGCACCACTAGCTCCATTAAGAGTGAAACTGAGTGTGGTGAAAAGGATTTTCAGCATGATGGAGTGACTGCTGCACGGACGTGCCTGTAGGACCTCGCTGCTGGCATTCCTGGTGCTTCCAGGGGCCAGAACATGTATTTTATCATTAGCTACAAGAATAATGGGGAGGAGAGGAAGACATCTTTGGCAAGCACCAGGAAGAACAACAAAGACCGTTCATAACCAAACCACTCATGCTTACTACATGTACACTTAACACGTACCTCAAAGAGGCAAACTAGGAGACAGAGCGTCCCACTTTCCAAAGATTTTGAGCAAGTAGAAGGCAGAGGGGAATGGTTCCACAGGGCACAGTGACCCACCGCAGCAGATCCCTCCTCTGCCTCTGCGCAAGCTCTGTCACACACACACAACTACCACCGCAAAAGACAAGATCATTTTCTGCTGTTTTATCCAGCAGAAGCAAAGGAGCACCAAGTAGAGGACGAGGAGTAAAATCCACACTTCGCAGCTCACTGCGCAACTGCAGCCTAACCCCCAGTGCCATCTAAGACATCTGTGCTGCACCTGCCCTAAGACCAAATTTAAGAAAAAACACCATCAGGAACAACGCCAACGTCCAGTACAAAGTTCAGGAGCTGTAAAAAAAAGCATTGGGCTTCCCCAGCCAAGAAAATGGAGGTTAGTTTTTTCCAAAAGACCCAAGCAGTAGAGTGTACTGGTATTTACCTGGCTCCACAGCACACAAATATGCAAGTAGGATGGTTACTGCAGCTTTTCCACAAGGTGTTTTTCCACCTCAGTCAAAGTTCTTCATGTGTATTAAAACTCAGTGTATCCCAACACAAAAAGCCAAAAATACTCACTTGTACTCCAGGTTTTGGGTTCACTGAACTGAGAGGGAAATGCTTACTTTGTTACACTACATTTTCAATTATCCCCATCTCTGGTCATAATTTTCAGATAGTCTAGTGCCAAGGGCCAAGGACCAAGAGGCCAAAACAGCTGTAAAAAATTTATTCCACCCCATACTGGTTTGCAAAGTGTACTCAATTTTTTTTACACTACCCTCTACTACACAATGCTATCCTTCTCCCCACACCACAGGAAGTATGTGAACAGCGTGCAGTGAAGTACATCCTAAAAACAATTACAGCACCCTTAATACTTCCATTATATTTTATTATCCACAGTCCTCAAGCATGCACACATGCAGATTATCCCTGCTTTATAGAGGAGGAGCCAAACTGCGCTGCAGGTGGTGCCTCAACAAGTCAGCATCAGAGGCAGACCCCCTACTCAGGGGGTCATAATATTTTTCTAGGAAATTAAACAAGCCAGAATTTCAGCTAGTCAGCATTTACTTGAAAACAGCTCACCTAAGTGAGCCACATTCCTGATGAAACCAGCTGGACAAATAAGACACTCAGCTTGGTGTTTGAACAAACAAAAAAGCACAAAGAAAAAGGTACTGGAGAGGAAGACCAGACTAAATTTTTTTTTCAAAGGGATAGGGGGAATGGAGATTTCATAAGCAAATAAAACCCTCCAAAAATTCACTTTGGATTAACTTGAAATATCTTGTTGAGGTAAAAAAAAAGAAAAAAAAAAGAATCTTTGTTTCATATTTGTATTACTCAACCTTTCTCCAGTCTTATTTAAGACTCTTTTTATTTAAGAGTAGTGTTTAAAAAGGAAAGTATAAAAAATGCTGCATGTTATTATTCTAACGTATCTGTTCCCTCTCCCAAATGCTGTCATTTTCAGGGTTGAAGTTATTCTCCACATTAAACAGAAATACGTGAAAAGTGTCATGCCCCTAAAATTCCATTTCTGGAGGGAAAAGGCACATGCACAGAGCAGACGGGAATCAACACAGGGCACTACTAATAGAGCCAGACTGCTCCCGGGAGAACCGCATGTGTGGGAGACCCTTCATGCACCCCAAGTGTCCACGTTTTGTCCAAAGGGAACAAGTGACATTAACGTCACTGCTGGACTCCTGGCACTACCTGCGCCGCAGAACACCCCACTAGGCACGTGTGCTGCTGAATAATTCCAGCTGGAGAAGAATCCTTGCGAACCCAGAGATGGCAGAGCACAGCAGTCCCATTCTCCACAGAGGAACAAACCACTGGCCAGAAGGCCCTGCTGGAGCCGTACATCTCCACGCAGCATCGCCCACTGATCCAAGATCTGCTGGGCTGACTCCAGACTGACTTACAAATTCACCATCGTCCTTCTAGCCTTCTTCCTACCAGGACAGACGGATGAAGAAAAGAGCTTTGCAAGATGACCCACTGGGTACTGGCAGGCGAAGCCACAGATGACACCACCACTAAATCCATCATGCTGTGTTTGCTGGTCTGTAACACGGCACATCAGCAAAGACAGGCAGAGCCTCAGCTGGGACTGCATGAAGCAAGACGGAACCAAGGCTTCAGCAAGCACTTGTAAGGAGCAGCACAACCAAGAGCTAACTAAGCTTCTCACCAGGGTGTTAACTCACTCCAAATATTGACAGAGTAACTTGTTAAATTCTTTCAGCAGCAGTGAGGAATAACCATGAGGATAAACCTGAGCCTGCTCTGCATGGCATCTCCCTGAAACGTCATGAATTTGTAGTGCTAAAACAGTATTCCAAACCTGCCTGCAAACAAACATTGCGACCAGTGGTGGTTCTGCACTACTTCTTACCTCCTCACCGGACACCTACTCTGCTTCTCTGGTAGCATGCTTTTAAAGGGAACAAATGATACTCAACTCAGTAAAGGTCTCATCTTCACTGGAAGATAACTGTTGTAAACACTCTGCTAGGGCAGAGCAAGACTTGGCTATTTAGAATTTACTGAATTCCCTTAGCTCTATGTTCATATGGACACTTGTCAAGTGGATTACTGTTTCACCTGAACAATAACAATCATTAGGCATCTCCATACAGACTAGTCTTTACTAGTCTGGGAAACTCACTCAAGGAAAGAAATCGATCTAGGGCAGGAATCTGAGTCAAAACATTACTCAAAAACAGCTATTCTGCTGTAAATTTATATACTACCTTAATCTTCTTAATCTACCTAGCATGTATACCTTCATATAATAAAGCCTTCACCCAGGAAGCTTCAGTTCACACCCTGCTGTATTTCACAACAACTTCCCTGTGCAGAGAAAGCATTTATCCACAGGGGTAAAGTACAGCAAAGTTGATGAGGGTACAAACACTCACCATGCTGACTTGCCCTCACTCCTCGCACGGGCGTTTATCAGCGCCCCAAAACCACACGGCCGCTCACTTGGCTCCCCAGGTACACAAACCCAACCCCTTCGTTTTGACGACTCGGATGGGGGGATGCAGTCCGGTTTTGGCCTGCAAGTAAGCTTTGCCATGACCTGATGGCAATCCCACCCCCGCGATCTGGCTGCGGTCACAACCGGGAGACCTCACAGGCGTGAGCAAGCTCACCACCACGGTTCCTACTGCATCACACCATGCTTCTGAAAAAGCCACACGGGTACCATCAGCCTTTCTGAGTGGAGTGAAACGTGGCTAGGGATTTACGCCATGCCCACCGGGCCCCATGGCCTCGGTCACTGGAGGAGACTGGGGACCGAGCGTGGCCACCAAGGCATTCTAGCTTCAAAACCTCGAGCGCAGGCTGAATCTCAGGCGTCCGAGCGCACCTGCGCAGCATCTCCCGTCGGAGGAAGGCACGCTTTGGCCCACGCAAGTCCTGCCAGGCGAAGGGGGAGCGGAGAGCAGACCCACGGAGGCACCCGGGGATCGGGACAGGGGCGCGCACCCACCCTTCTCGATACTTCACCTCCCACCACCGCTTCCCTCCCTCCGCGGCCCCCCGCCGGAACCCCG
>Ga0181612_136379_pt1 | contig 26097 bp, 13 predicted proteins | sample HoacroProtozoa21_FD_119630 | JGI IMG/M metagenome (GOLD analysis project Ga0181612, IMG submission 119630) | Hoatzin crop microbial communities from Cojedes, Venezuel. Combined Assembly of Gp0051906, Gp0051904, Gp0051908
CCATGAGAACAAGGGCTAGCGATTGTGAAACTTCTGCCAGCCTCTTGCAGAAAACTTCATCTGCCTCTTCATTCTGGTTGAGTGGTCTATAACAGACCCCCAGCAGGATGTCTGCCTTGTTGGCTTTCCCCCTCATCTTTACCCATAAGCATCCAACCTTGTCATCACAGTTGTCGAGCTCTATACAGTCGAAGCAGTCCCTGACGTACAGAACCAACCCATCGCCTCTCTTTCCTCGCCTATCCCTACTCAAGAGCTTATAGCCATCCATCGCAGCAGTCCAGTCATGAGAGTCATCCCACCACGTTTCTGTGATTGTGATCAAGTTGTAGCCATCCTGCTCTACAATGGCTTCCAGCTCCTTGTGTTTATTGCGCATGTTGTGTGCATTGGCGTAGATGCACTTGAGCTGGGCTATTGATCTCACCCCTAACCCGAGCATGACATGCCTGGGCTTATCTCTAGTGAGCTGGGGTATGTTCCCTTCCCCCTTCGAACCCAGTTTAAAGCCCTCAATGAGCCCCGCCAGCTCATGGCCAAGAACCCTTTTCCCCCTTCGAGACAGCTGGACTCCATCTGTTGCCAGCAGGCCTGGTGCCTTGTAAACCTCCTCATGGTCAAAGAAACAAAAATTCCACCAATGGCACCAGTCTCTGAGCCACCTGTCAGTCAGGTGAGTTTTCCTGCCTCTTTCAGTGCTCTTCTCTGCCAGTGACAGGATTGAGGAAAACACCACCTGTGCCACTGATCCTTCAGCCAGTTGCCCCAGTGTCCCGCAGTCCCTTCTGATGGCCTTTGGACTTCTCTCTGCGATCTCATCACCGCCAACCTGCATTACCAAGAGGGGGTAATAATCAGAGGGCCATACCAGACCAGGGAGCTTCCTGCAGGAAGGAAGGGCCCGAGATCATGCTCTTTCTCGCTGTGTAGGAGCTCATGATACGAGCTGTTGCTCAGGCAGTAAGGTAATCCACTGTACTTCTACACACCAGCCGGGGCTGGCACATCCCCCAGCCTCCTGCCCATCCATGGCAGGGGGGGAGACCTGGCTGGGAAGTGGGGAGCACATAGTCAGGAGTTTTGGGGCATCTGAGAAGGCCTGCAGGGTAATATCAGCACAGATCAGTTAACAACAACCAAGTACTGCCATTTCCTAACCATTATGAAAATAAAACCAATAGGCTGTATACAATACCCCAAGGGCAAACGATGGTCTCTGCTCATTGTACCTGAGGGAGGATCATGGGCACTTCAGGACCCTGATTAGCCTAAGTATGTTCATATTGTGTTCCCTAATGTGATGGTCTAAACTGTAGTAACAGGATAAAGGTCTGATGAGCTCATCAATTATTTTAAGGGTAGGACATCTTCAGGAACCTGAAGGACAGGTTAAACACTGAAAACTTAAGGAAACTGTAATTCCTTGTCCATTTTTTCCACCACAAAACCATTAGATTTTAATGAAACAAAATTTTTACAATAGTTCTATTACTTCCTCACCCAGGGGAAAGCAAGAAATCTGAACTTCATTGTCCAGCTAACAGACAGAGTTTTTCATTTTTTCACATTTTTTTCAGTAAGCCCAGTAAATGTGCATTTATCTGTCTTTTCTGTGCACCCACACACAATTTCACAATCCTGTTTTAAAGGTGTTCTAGGTCACTGTCCAAGTTGAAATATTCCAATATCTGAACTTGTGGTCTATTCTTAGGGGGCAAAGCTGGTGTTAAATATCTTCTCTCTGCCCTAGAACAAGGCATTAGCCTTGCCAAGTGAAGAAGCTGAATGACTGATCTCCAATTCCTGTGACCTACCGTCACATCACATCAATCACATGTATCACTTCTACATGTATGCGACTGTGAAATTGTAGTTGTTTAGTCTTGGTTTCAGAAGATTTTGTATGTGATCAGGAGAATGTAGAGTTTTCATTTTAAATAATTTTTGAATAGTTATTGAAGCATTCACCCAAATATATCAAAAGATTTAGTAGGCTGCAAGAAAATAAAGCTGACATTTATTTACATGTAAAAAGAATATTTGCTGTTATGTCATAGTACATTTTCCTCACCTGAGGTTATCAAACCATGTTGCGTATTAGCATCAGTTATGGAAACTCTGATCAACAAGGATATTTAAGTGCCAGCTACTATTGAAATATGGTTCGATGTATGAGCCCAAGTATATTTTCCTTGCACCTATAAAAAAATACATTTCCTCCAGTGATATGTCGTTGCTTAAATATTTATGAGTCTCTAAATCTTCCTTCTTACAGCTTTTACTGAAACCTTTTGGACATGTCATGGCAGAACAGAGGGACCACTGACTTAGGATACAAAATTTTTGTATTTTTAGCACCCAACAATCTCAGCACAGAAGTTAAAATCTAGAGCTGTTTTCTCATTCACAGAGGGTCCCCCTCCCAAGCTCAGACATGAGTCATGCTGGCATGAGATCACGCGAAGGCTCCCTGTGTGTCTCCTAACTCCATTTGTGTAGATGGCTTTCACAGCCTTACAGAACAGCTGATGTTACACCACTGGGAGGGGTCATAAAACCTGGGACAGGGTACTACAAGTGAATACTCTTGTCGGAGCACAGACGGACCCCAAAATCTTGGCTGCTCTGAGACACACCCTTACTGTGGAAATAAGGCCTCTCAGTTGTAGCAGTCTTTAGTTACATGGCTAGGAGACAGAGAGAGAGAAAGGCACCAAAATCCCTGCTCCCCTTGGATAGCTTAGTCTTTTTCATCGGTTTGCATCCCTCTGAACTTCTTCAGCTGCCTCAGTTGCCGAGTCATGACACTGAAGCCTCCTCGCAAAGCGACTGACTTTTTGAGAGCATAAGCATCAGGGTGCTGCACTCCATGCTGCCTCTCCTGTGCTTGCATCAAAAGCCTAATGAGCTGGGTGGCTGGAGGGGACACCCTCACTGCCACCTGTGCAGCTCTGCAAGGATTAATGGAATCAGCCGAGGCAGCAAAAATGTCACGAACAAACCTTATGCTTTCACTGCTCAGAACCATGTCTTTTAGCCCCAGAAAATGTAAATAAAGGAGAGAGACATAGAGGAAGGAAGTAGATCAGCCAGTGAATAATCCCTTCTATTTTGAGGACAATAAAATCTTTCCCCTTCACCTCACTTAATAGGATCGGTTTGGTCCATATCTTTTTTAAGAATCAGAATAAATTTTTCATGATCATATTATTTCATGCCAGCAAAGCAGAAGTGCTCATTTTTATTTATATAATATCTTCTTCAAATTTATTTATATCAAGAGATACACTTCATACATATGCCAGGCACCAAGACTTGCATCAAGTTCTCATGTCTTTCAAGGTACATATTCTGACATAAAAAATTGTTACATAGCATGTTAAGTCTGTGATATGAGATTGCTTGAGCCTGCAGATCGTAATTTTGAGATCCATTCATTAAAAAAACCACTTTACTTCACACAATACCCTTTTCCCTGAAAATCTCCCAAAGTATTGTCCCTTACTATAGGGTTACTCAACTTGTCTTATTTTTGAACTTTGAATAGCTCTTTATTAAAGCAAATTATTCACTAATACAAGGCAGCAAACAAGAATGGAACTACAAATAATCTAAAGTGGATGTGGGGAAAGGCTTGAAAAATGACGCTATTCCTTATGCCAGCTTCATCTGTGTGTGGTCTCTCCGCTCTATTTCTTTCCTCCTGTTGGTGAGAGTCTCTGACAATCCTTTTAGTGATAAACATCCACATAAACCAGTGTGTCATCATCATGCATAGGCTCCGATTCCTTTCACATATTGCTGTTCTGTGTACCCTGTACGGCAATTTCATTTTGTCATTCTGCACTCTGTCTGATACATAATCCCTTTTTATAGAAGTTTATCAGCCTTTGCAGGCTGATTCCAGGAGCCTTTTGGCAAGTTTTGGTCCTATGTTAAGTTCTGATGACATGGCGACACTGTACAAAGCATTTTTATGGCAACTTCTGATCAGCCATAGCTAATTAGCTACAAGCTAAAAAAGCATTACAGTAATGAAATGGCTAATCAAGATGAAATTAAAAAAACCCCAACCCACTCTCTTTCTTATAACATCCATCATTGTCACATTACTTCCCATAAATTGTACAATGCTTCATATTTTCATATGCATTAGTTCTGTTTATTTTACCCTAAATACAGAAACTTTTTGCTTGGATTTTTTCACTGGCCATGTCCACTCCCAGATATGTCTCTATTTATACACGAGACGATAAGTAGATGTTCCACCTGCCATACTCTCATTTTCATGTAAATGTAGCTCCCAATTGCCTAAATACATTAATTAAGCTGAGAGCAAACTCAGAAGTCAAAAGCTAGTTAATGAACATCAGTTTCATTCAGTACATGGGAATACTGGAAAAACACTTACAGACATCACAGACTGTCAAAACAGTGACAAAATAAACCTTGGAATCCAGATACATAATCTTTTTCATTAGTGAAAGACCTATTGTTAGTGGATACTATCCCCTCAATTTACACAGTCAGGAAAAGACTCTTTTCAAAGCATTTCTCAGTGTCAAATTAATATCTTTTCCTTCTCGCACTTCATGTAATTGTCTCAGGCAGTGTTTTCTGCTAGCTTTCAGCTTGCCACTTCTAGCAGTGACAGAAGGTAGAAAGTCTTAACTTTTCTGACTTTGCTCCAATGCCTCACTCTGCAAACCTTTGAATAAAAGAAAACCTGAAAGGTCTCCTTACAGAGAATTGATCGACCGCAGCTTTACCAAATGGCAACATGCGGATGTTGCTGGGGAGGATGGGGAGGACGGGGCTAGCACAATGACACATCTACAATAAAAACTGAATAATGAGGGAACCCTTCTGAGCTTCATAGCACCTGGAGCAAAGAAAGGCAAGCAAAAAGCAGACTGCAGCTAACCTGAAGAAAGAATAGTCCCACTGGGGTGATCTAATGTGAATATTTGGTGTCTCTCCCCAGCAAAAAATTTTGCTCATTGTGTGAAAATATTAAAAAAATGGTTGCATGCCCTTGAAAGTTTAGACGGTGGGTAGGTGTTTTGTAACCGTCCTCATTAATAGGTTTCTTTCTCGCATCTTTGTTTAGGTCTGACATACAAGAGGAGCTTCCTGCAAACTAGCAAATGGTGTATTTTGCTAGAATATTTCAAGGATGATAAATTATATATTTAAGAGTTTACAAGAGTCATGTAGTAGGGAACTAATCTGTAAGAGTGATTTTGAGTTTGTAGGTTCTTTTGCTATAAAAACAAATGTTTCATCCATGGGCTAGGTGTACAGAAACCTTACATGTTAGCAAATTAATGAATTTGCTGTTAAAACAAGACAGAATTTTAATGAAGGCACTACCTGTGTGTTCATAACTATTTATGGCAGCGAATGGATCAGCCATAGGCCTAGAAGCTATGAATTCCTCTGTTCTAAGCTTGCTACTGATTTCACAGGCAAGCCACTAAAGATCGTAGTTTTAGAAACAGAGGCTTACTGGTCTGCATATTTACAAAACCAGTCTGTGTAGCTCTTGATTTGTGGAAACTAGATACATACTGAAATTGATGATAATTATGGGTTCTCAACAACTTTGATGATTGAGCTATTTGTTTATGTACCATAAATCTGATTACAGAACTCTAAATATCAGCTTTCAGGTCCAGGAACCCTGGACTTAGTTTTCCTTTAATGAATAGTTTCAAAAAAGAAAAAAAAAGAAAATAAAAAAAGCAAACACACAGAATCTAGGAGAAATAAAGAAGAAAGCATTAAAAAGAGAGTTGAACTGGAAATAAATGTGTTACTAATGCTGCAAAGAACAATAACTTTCCAGCAGAGAGTGGAATAGGAGCAAGAGTTCACAGGTAAACACACCCTGCATATGAGATTCATCAGGTAATGATGATATAAATAATTGGGAGAATAATAACATCAGTGCGATTCAAAATTCCGTGGCCTGGCGGTTTAGTGTCAGACACATTCCAGACATCTCTCAGTGCTGATCACAGCTCTGTATGTTTGCAAACGTAATTATTGAATTTGCATTTATAAATCACTAAGAACATATGTAATCACATACAAAGCTATGGTTTATACTTGCAAGTGTATTTTAAAGGGGCTCTTGATCGTGTAATTCTTAGTATGAAAATGTAATGGTGGTAAATATGTGGATTTCAAATACTCAGGGAGTTTGGCCTATGCAGTCTCTTCGTAAGACAATGATAAACAAAATACAATGATGTTGTTCCAAATCAACTGAAGGAGACTGTGAATCCCTGATCAAAGTCCTTGCCAAACTGGAGGGTTCGTTTTAGAAACTGCATTCACCTGGGGAGAGTAACAGGTACATGCTGTGCCCTACAGTGTAAATTAATTGCATACAAGATGTTGCAAAGACATACTGTCCCCATAAGTGCTTTCTGACTGATGATGTACCTTCCCATCTCTGTGGATCAGCTAGACAGTAAATTGGGTGCATACTCTATGATCCTGTCTGCTTAGCTCTTCTGGCTGCTCAGGTACCAAAGAACAAATCTATCGCTCTTTCTAAATCGACCGGTGACAGCACCACAATCTTGGCCGAAGTCCCTTTTCTCAATAAAGGCAATTTCTACCGCCTACATCTCTGCATGTGGTAGAGATGTAATTATAGTGTACACAGCAGGCACTGAATTCCCCGGTGCAGTTGCACGGCATGTGCTTGCACACCCAGGTCTGACCTTCCGTCCTCTACCATGCACTGACACAACACCATGTGCGTTGGTGGTGTATCTGCTCTCTTACACTGAGCAAAGCAAGGACAAAATCAGGTCTTTGCTGCCTAATGCAACCATATGGACAGCACCGCGGTGTATAGTATCAAGCCTCTCTTTTTTAGCCCTTCTACCATAACACTATATGTGATTAACATATTAAATAAGAGCAAACATTTAGTGGTCAGAAGAGTGCAGATGGCACTGCCTTGGTTGGTACTGATGGATTAATGGTTCTACATGTCAGTATAACAGCCTGGCTAAATAGGTAAATAGAAACCAATACATTTTTACCAGGGAGTTTTTAAGTTGACTTGTCGAGATTTTCTTGAGCCGGTCCATGATCACCTCCACTAGATTATTTCTTTTATGAGTATAATGAACATTCGAATAAGGCTGAAACTTGTTCACTTTCTAGTTTTCTCAATAAACCAGATTCTCCTGGGGAGCATCAAAAGATTATCAAACCCGTCTTTGAGCAAACGTCCTGTAATATCACATGATACCTACACAAAATCAGGATGGTAGTCCTCAGTGAACACATATCCCATGACAAACTTTCTTCTCAGGCCAATCAGGTAGAGGGGAGTTTTAAAAGAGGCGATAAAATAATTAAAAGTTGTTGTCAGGTAACTGTATTACAAAAGTGGTCATAGGCTAATAGCTCAAATTTTTGCAGCCTGTATGGGAGTTAGTATGTGCCATGCATAGTCTCCTCTCTTCTTGGTGAATTGCGCTCAGTATTCTCGCAGTGAGACACAAAGTGTGAGTGGTTTGGGCTGAATGAACACAAAATGAATAATAGGGGTAAGTACAATAAAACAATGTCATCAGTTATAAGAACAATTTGCCTAAAGGTGTAGTGGAATCAACAGCAGATGCCTTAGCTCAAAAAGGAGCTACTGACTTGAGAAATGACTCGACACTGTAAACCAGTGTATGTCATAGGGAGGCAGTGGTGTCAGGAGGAGTCTGGCTAGGTAATAATTGTGGTTCACGTCACCTACAATTTGATTGATTTCTCAGTTTCATTTGAAGTCAGATAAATTAGAAGGGAATTGGAACCTTTTCAAATATCAGAGAAGTGAAGCTAATCTCCTTTTCAGGGCTCTAACTGTAATTCTTAAGGTTTTCTTTAAGTTGCTTCGGAACTGTTGCATGTATCTCATAAGAAAATCAGTCATGAGATCTGCAGTCCCCCGAACACATCCAGAACCAAGTTCTACTATTCACAAAATCTTGCCAAACATTCCTCCATTCCTCTCCTCTTTTCTCCTAAAGATAACTGAAAAGAGGGTGGCAACAGATGCAGGAGACCGTCCCCTGAGATAAAGATGCCTACCCTGCCCTTTTCCCTCTTCAACCTGCGCTGTGCTTTGCTCTCCGGGTTCTGAGATTCAGAATGCCAGAGCATGCATTAGTGGCATACTTGTACTTCCATCCTGTTCTCAGATCTACAGGCTGAAGCCACTACAGAGAAAATGCTTGGAAGTTCGTGTTTTTGGACTAACCCTGGCACGTATCCCGCTTAAAAGGTGATTTATATTTTACTAATTAATTCATCAGTGGTAAATGTGCTTTAAGGACAAATTTTTTGGATGAGGTTCAGAGTCTCATTAGCCTTAATCATATTAACCTAATACAGTTATTTATATCAGACAGAACGAAGTGCAGCTCTTCACCACAGAATGTTCTTCTTTAAAGATTACACCAGTGTGGGAATTAAAGGAACCTGTAATACTTCTTGCTGGTTGAGGCATATGGAGTGATAACATCAGACTAAGGTGAATTCACCATCCGTGTTCCTTAAGGGTTTCCATGAAAAAAAAAATTTTGCAAGCTGGTGAAGTGGTTTGTCATCATAATTTCTTAAAGTCAGAGAACGTGGGCATTACATGCTTACATAAAGACTTGTACAAGTCCTTACTCATGGTTGAAGATATCAGGTAGACAACACCTCACATAATGTTTAGTTTGTTTGAGTTTGGGTCAGATGATATCCAAGGTATTATTTCTGTTTCCCAGGTACTAACAGAAGGCTGAGGTGGCCATAAAAGGAATAAGAGGAAGCTCATTCCAGACGAAAAAGAAGCAAAGCTGACAGGAAACACCCAAGAGCAAACAAAGATAAGGATTAAGTTTTGTAAAAGACTGTCTCTCGTTAGTAATGGATTCACTGCAATTTGCTCACTCAAAAATATGACAGGCATAAACATATCATTTATTATTCATCTGTGATTTGTTCAGAAGCTGTTTCTCAGTTAAACAAGGCTTACATAATTGTTAACCCTTAAATGTCAAAGCTAGGGTACAATCAAGCACTTTAATCAGGACTACTCTTAAGAAGTAAATGGAAACTTCAGGTAACTGAGTTTGCAGCAGCTCAGTACTGATTGTACCGTGCAGTGCTGTTTGCCATCAAACCTCATTTTAAAGCCATTAAATCTATGAAGCCCAAAAGATCTGTAACACAAGCATATTTTAATTGTCTGTCACAGTGGTCTCGTTTTGTTGGGTGCTGCCAGTAAGCCAGTAAGCTCCAAGTAATTACTCCACTCCCTGAAATGTTTGCAGCTCCTAGGTTTGACAAGCTCAAGGAGCGAGAGCTGTCTTTGTGGCCTGCCTTTTAGTTAGCATCTGCCTTTACACCGAAGCTTGTATGTGTGTGTGTGTGTGTGTGTGTGTGTATGACTTACTAGTAAGAAGAACAAAGCATTCATATTGGGAACCTCAGTTACAGACTCAAATCCATCTTTAACCTTCTAAATAAACACCTTAAGCATGAAAAGAAAAGTACAAATCAATTAGCTTAGCACTACAGTCATCATTATAATGGAATTTAACATATGACAGGTGTCTGTCTTTAAACACTTAGGACAGGTCTTTTAATACCAGCAGGGCTTGGAGTGCCCAAAATAAGCATTAGGCATTCACATTCTTCCTGCAGCTTAGAAAATCTCCCGTCTAAGTTCATAAGCCCTAGTTTAATAGTTGTGAGACATCCAGGTGCCCGGAAGACAAACACCGTTTAAAAGTTCTGAAGTTCTAAAAATTAACTAATCAACTAGGAATAACACGAAGGTGAAATGAAGATAACCTTCTTGTGGTGCAGCCTTCCTTCTTATTCTTTCCTTGCTATAGTTGCATAGATTTTTCATTTTTCCAGTTGGAAAAAACCCAAACCTCTAAAGCAAACCACTTTCTCAATCAAAATCTATATTCTATCCATTTTTGGAATAAGGAAGAAGAAACAGGTTGATTTTTTAAGAGAAATACGGAGATTTGTAGTTGTTTGTAGTACAGAAAGTGTTTAATATGGTTTTGAATGTGTTGAATGACATTTTATGAAAGTGTTCCCTGTTAAATCTTCATCAATGCCTAATGTTTCACCATTTCATTTTTTTAATATGTTGCTAGTGTTCTGTGTTTCATTTTAGCAGGTCAAGAGACAGAAGGATAAGTGACAAGGTACAACTGACCAAACCTTCAAGCAAGATGGTTAAAAAACAGAGCAAAATAATGGGATGGTAAAACTGCATTCAAGACTAATACAACAGGTCTGTTCCTCAACATGCTACAATTATCAGAGGGCTAATTATCATCAGAGTCTTTGCTCTTTAGCTAGATCCTGAAACAGATTTGCAGGGAGAATGCTTCTGATTCTTGAACAAGAGAGTGTTATGAAAAAGTTAGTTTGTCACTAACTCCTAAAGTGATTTTCCACTCATCTTGTCCGAGGCTGCACTCCTTCTCCTGATGAAATGTCATGGGAAGAAAGTCACAGTGCTTACTGTGCTTGTCGCTAAACTAAAATGATGAAAGGTGAATTAACGAGGTAAGCTGGAGGCTGCGGTCTCCTGCTGCTTTCCTCCTGACCTCCAGAGTTCCCCTCACTCTGAAGAGCACCAGCACCCTGGTCAGACTCCCCACATTCTCTAATGTTTTTCAGTGGCAAGCTGAGCAAGCGGAAGGTGTACACAGAGCCACAGCTTGCTCTCTTCTCCTCAGCTCCCGCAGGGTTCCTCAGCACATTTGAGCTACCCGTTTCTCCCTGTTCCTCTTCCACAGCCCTCGCTGGGATACGGTACCACCAGCTGGGCTGTCCCCAGCTAAGGATGGTGGCAGCACTGTCTCCAGCAATGCAGTGTATGCTGGAGCGCTCGGCAACATGCACACAGCATGGCCATGCAGGCCTGGGGGCACCAGCCCTCTGCTTTGCAAAGGGAACTATTCACTGGTTCAAACAGCGAGCCCCAAAACCAAGTGCTCTATTTCTGTAGAAACGACAACGCATAGGCAAAGTGTACCTGAAGATTAATCTACAGAGTAGCAGCCCTCAGCCGGTGACCTTTTGTACCCAGCCCTTCATTCTGTTAAGCGCAGGGATAGGGCTTCGTTTTTGTGTTTGTTGCGCAACAGCTTGAAGTGAAACCAATGCACTATTGGCCTGCATTGAGGCTTAGAAAAACAGCAGGAGGCTTGGAAACAATGGCAAGCAGCAGCTAAAGCAAGCTGCCCTCGGAGCCAAGCTCTGCTCCAACAGCATTCAGAGCAATGGTTGTAGAAGTGCTCAAAAAGGATAGTTAGTTAGGAGAAGATAAAGGTATTCCACAAAAATATCTTTTCACAGTGCTAATGCTTATTTCTCACAAGCTTTTCCTTGCCTGCTATTGTTACTCGTTGGGGGCACAAAGCAAGGGAAATGCAGTTGCTGCATTTTATGTAACAGAGTTTCTTGAAATTCTGGCTTGTGGGAGCGCACAGCAAGGAAGATACAAGGCAGCTCAGACACAGGCATTCAAGCATGATTTGCTTTCTTTCTATGTGAAGCTTTCTGTGATGTGCCATGCCATGCTATGAATGTGGTTTTAATCAGCAGACTGCTGGCAGAGACAAGTGTAACCAGAATCAGTTCCTAGGAGAGCAGCTGTACTGCTGCCTGCTCAGTGAGCTTCTACCCACCTGGCGAGTTCCAGCATCTCAGAAGTAAAAGGCAGACAGCTGTAACAAGCCCAAGCCCTAGATGACCTGAGTCTGTTTCATGATATCTACTTCTCTGAATCCAGGCTTTGGTGGACAGTCATCAACTGCATGATGACAGTGTTTCTAAAAGCACATCTGCTTTTTTCCCTCTCCTGCTTAGCCCAGTGTGTTGGTGCAAGCGACAGCAGTTTTAACAGCCCCCCGTGCCTTGCTCCGCTGTGTTGAAATGCACAAAGCTCACTGATCCAGCCCTGCACTGCCTGCCCCAGGTAGACATGGACCACCTTGAATGGGTCAGGCAACAGGGACTTCCTAAGGGCAGCAATGCCAGCTTTCAGCAGTCTGGGAGTCCTCCAGCACTGCACCTGCAGCAGTCCTGCTCTCTATCATGGTAGCTTCTGTGTCTCTTTGGTAGCGACAGCTGTGCAACATGGCATTAGTCAAGCAAAGATTGTAGCCATCTTTTGTGCTTTAAGTTTCTTTTTAATCTGCAGACATCCCACTCATCTGTGCTTTATAATCTGGATATCATTGCATCTTTCCCAACAGGAGGCGGCCACAGTGGCTCTGACCAAGAAATCCAGGGACATTTCTGCCTTTTCACTCCTGCTCCTTTAGAAGGGAAAACCAAAAACATGCCCTTTCTCACCCAATAAACCCTAACAATGGAAAACCTTTCAAAAACGGAGCAACCTGACAGTGCCCACTATATACAGGAATTGTGGTAGATAAGGGTCCTTGTTTAAAATATCCAGAAGGATTATGAGCAAGGCCTTTGTCATCTCTGGTAGCAAAAGCCTAAATTCCCTACTGGCTCACTGACAGAATTACTTGGTGCTGAGTGGCACTCTCATCTGGAGTGTGCCCTACTACTATCTAATTGACACTTCTAACCTTTGTGAATCGTTGCCACCAGTCTCACTGAGGCCAGCGGCTTAGTAGGATTCAAAAAGTAATTAAACATTTATATTGATAATTAGACCATCCACAGCTACATTAGATAGGTTAAAATTGTAATTAGGGATAACTCTTCATGCTTTAAGGCGTGTTGAAGCCAGCTTCTAGCCTCAATCCATCTGACGGTGTGTGTTTATGCAGGCAAACACGTGGGATGGTTGAGGTCCTAGCCTGAAAACAAGTCCTTAATGGCTGTGCTGCTGTGTTTCACTCAGGCGCTCTCAGCTCGGTTTTCATGATGCGTTTCACAGCTTCTGGCTCCAAGATTGTTATCAATAGTCCAGATGCTGCCTTGAAGCTGAGAGGGAAAAGTAATGAGTCTTTCAGACAGACCGTCCATAATAGGCCAGGTTCTGATCTGAGGCTCACTGACGCAAATTGAAACAACTCAACAGACTTTAAAATCCAGAATTATTTGGCTTTAGAGCCTGGAAGCTGAGAGCTGATTCTGACTGAAAAGATACAGCCTTTGGGTGTGCTGAGGATCCAGAGCTCGGGGCTGAGAGGACCCTGCTCTGCCACGGGACTGCAGAATCCGTCTCCCACAGCTGTCAGGAAAAAATTTTCTCTTTAGACCCACTCTCCTTTGCCATCCTAATGGGCACATTCACCCTGCATGATAAAGAGTTTTTCTTCATGGGAAAACAGTATTCAGTTTGTGAACTTAGAGGGGATTGTTTGCTACATTTACTGTGGAGGTGAACAGTTCACTGGAGCTTTCATGCTCACCCAAATTCACCCACATGGTATTACACGGATTACTAACCGCGATTCTTATTTTTTTAATTGTGTATGCACAACCCAGGCATTAGACGTTCTGCTATAAATCCGAGACTGAGAAGAGAGGCGACATTTTTTAAATTCATGGTGGGAAAGGTCAGAAAAAGTGCAGCATTTTTCACAGAGAGGATCCAGAATGACTGTAAAACAGAAAAGAAATAAAACTGTTTCCTTTTTTCCCTTCCTCAACTCTGTGTGCTATAAACCTAAGGAAACGCTGAATCTTTTTCATTTTTTTTTATGGCTTTACAGTTCAAGAAGTAGGAACCCGTTTGACTCTCAAATACAGGGGAAAAAATAATTTCTGAACTCGTCAATATTCTTTCCTGTCTTTTGTGTTTTACAGCTAGGACACACTGCCAGCTTTGTGCCTATGCTTTTCAGCACTTTATTAAGAAAGATAAATATACAGATTTCTATAGAAAGCAAACATGGCTTTTGGTCACACCTGTGTAAATCCAGTTGTAACTCCAGAGAGGTAACCAACGGAACTCCAGCTTTTCACCACCATAAATGGCACCAGAAACCAAATGGTGCAAACCTACTTGAGAAGTGATTTATATAGAAGATCATTTGATGTCACCTTTCTTTTCTTCCCCACAACCTACACGTGTGCCTGTGGATTTATAAAGCCCTGACGGAAGGAGCAGAGACTGCATGACAGCTCCCAATGAGACCCTCTGCAGAGACATGTCCAGCTTGGCCAGTGAAATCTGTGTGGCACCTGTTAGTTACGCACAGCAGGATTGTCCATCATCCCTTGTAGTAGCTCTGCATTTCCATAGCACACTGCAGCACAGTCAGAGGAGAAATTACTCTCTAACTATGAGACAGTTAATGAGAAATTTCTGTCGCTGTTTATGCTGTCAGACCACCATCCGGGATGCTGTACATCAGCCAGAGAGGGGGAAGGGAATGTGGTTCATTTCACAGGCAGCTGCCAAAGCTTACTCCTCAAAACAAGCTCTTAAGCATTTATCTTTGCTTTCTACCTTGTAAGATCCTGCGAAAATATTGTTACCGAGTAGACAAATGTTTAAAGAGGAATGTGGAGTACCTTGTGCCACTTAAAAGAGAAAATCACAATGTGGTGTAAAGAGAGATTATCGTAAAATAAAGATCATACAGTGTCTATCCATTTTGCAATCTGATGCCTATATCACAAACAGATAGCAATTTCCATTGCTGAACTGCAGCAAAACATCCTTGAGAATGCTGGGATTAGCTGCTCCAGCATGAGAAACAGCAGGAAAAAAGGAATATCAAACACATGGAAATATAACAGAAGAAAGCACACCCAGGTCCATGTACCTTGGAGAACTTTAGGTTAGTATTGTAATAATCATGAGGAAATTTGGAAGTGAGACTGCATATGATTTTATCAGGATTTTCAGATGAGAGAGGGAAGGCACAGTTCCTATACTGTGCCTCACCTACATGACTGTCTGAACAACCCCCAAATTTTGCCCATCTTGCTGAACTGTTCCCTCTTCCACCTTACACTGATCTTCACTGACCTCTATGGCTTAGCCCCTCTGTACCATCTCACACTTCTCCCTGATCATAATGGACTGTGCCTGCAGCTCCTGGGATGAGTAGACACTCATTATGCTACTGTGTCATCTCCAAAACAGGACATCAGCTACTTTTTCTCTTTGTCATGTGACCAATTAGGCATAAAGAACCAATGACTTCTTGCTCTGTTTTCTGTGGCAAGTGAGTCATGATTTCAATGTCATGTTGATACCCCACTGTAACTGAGTGATTACTCCATCCAAAATTAAACCATTGAGCCAGCATTTGTTGTTGCTGTAGGTATTTTGAGATTCATGTAAGTGCTGGACTACAAGGCTGGACTCCTATTTAAGCCCTTAGAAAGGCTGCATATCCTGAAGAAAGAAACAGAGGTAGGATGTGAAGTAATGGCATTATTTAGGGGAGAAGAGTAATCTGTCCTGAATTCAAGACAAAGCACCTGTGTCTTGAGGCACTGTCTTGTCTGTCTTTCATTCACTTCCATGACATCTTTGCTAGGTAGCAGTGCATTACTAATACCAGAAATAACAATAGACTTATCAGGGAAGTGGGATATTCCCATTTGCCATTGCAAACTGAAGCCCATAAAAACTTGTGAAAATAAGCAGCATGTATACCCTTCTGTAGTCTCTTCTTCAACCTGAAATGATGGTCAGAAGGTGGTCCAGAATAGAAGTCCTAAAAGCCGTGGAGGACGTCATTGAGAAGGAAAACCTAACTTTGAAGCAGTCTATCCACTTTTAGCTCTTAACTAACTTGTATCTCATGAGCCAATGCAAACTCTGTTTGTTATTTGAAGGAGATCACATCTGTGCCACTGGGAATGTTAACTGCCATGAAATCTCTGATTTTCTAACAGATAACCAAATAAATAAACAAAACTAAAAAGAAAAGGATTACCGAAGTGACCTTTCTACTGCTAACTGGTAATTGTTCATTGAGGTGCAGCAATTCTAATAATAGCATATGTAAAAGATAGCAAAAAGTAATGAAATACAAAAAGGTCTTATGGAAAAATTAAATGTTATGGTATTCTAAGCTATTTATTCTGTGACTGTTAAACAAGATGATGTGAAGCTTTCAAGTATGAAAGGAAGTATTAGCAGCAGCTAAAATGCTATATATATCCACTTGGTGTGATTCTGATAGGAGCTATCAAGTTTTAACCAAAATCTTGATAAAAGCTACTCAAATTTGCAATTATACTTACATGTTCAAAGCATTGCCGGGGGGTTTCAACAACATGATACCACAAAGGAAGGGGGCATGTGACGTAACTCACACAAAGTTTTCCAAGTGTAAATGTTTGTATCTGCTGACTTTGTTACTCCTTCTTGTCTTCTCTGAGCCATTTAAATAGACTACACCTAGAGTGCAACATTAGAATGTCTGTGTGTCTTTTTATTTAGCTGTGGATTTTGGTTGAAACTATATCAGCTTTTTTTTTGTGGCTTATATTGTCACTAAAATCCTTTGATCAAAATCCAAATTCGTGCTATGCTGTTGGGCATGGTTTGTTTGAGCAAACTGAGAACTAAGCTAGTGACACCCTTGAGAAACCACTTGAATGCGGTGTATTAAAAGTCTAACTGATGCATTAAGGAGGGATGGCTGTTCTCACAGACTTTGTCCAAAGCTCTTACTGTTATGATGCATATAGGCTTGGGGATAGGTTAGAAATCAAGACAATAAACTTCCTTGAATTATAGTAAAAAATATTTGTAAAATCAAAGTGAAAAAACACTCTGAAACGTTAAAATCTTCTAGCTCTGCAAATTTTTCTCAGTGGAATTTTGTTATTGTGATTACTGACTCTTCTCATATATGTACTGTATGGCACTTTGCAGTACAAAGAAGACATGGTCTTTCTCTTAAGGGACCGCATTCTAAAATCAACAAGTATCAGTTAATATGATCCCTGAGGGCAGCAGGGCAGGTGTGAGGTATTTGAGCTGAAGTTGAAGAAATGGGACCAATTTGAACCATGCCAGATGCAACGGAGGGTAAAATGAAAGAACAGAATACCTTTCCTCCTCCCCTATCTCCTCCTTTCACAGCAGGAAGAAGCTAGGAGCAGCAGAGCATGAGTGAAAATAAAAACAAGATTACACGGTCACTAAGAAGAAGCTAGTGTCTTGGAACAAAAAACAGGGTTGGTAAAATGGTGTCTTTATAAGCATTACTACAAACAAGCGGCAATTTAGAAGATGTATTTTGAATGGGGAAAATGCAACAGTGGGAGAATATTTAGTCAAATTGATCACAGAATCACAGAATAGTAGGGGTTGGAAGGGACCTCTGTGGGTCAAATTGATGGGCAACATTATTTCACTTGTACTGGACCATTGTTAGTGTGCAGGAAAGAAGAATCACAATTTACTTACCAGGGATATTTTTAAAGCAATTATGGTTCAAAAATTGTTAAGATATTTAACAGTATTTCCACACGAGGAAAACAATTGCTTAGTGAAAATGGTTGGCTATATTTGTTCTTACTATGTACGTGTTAACCAGGAGCACAAGGGATATCTTTTGCTTTACAATATCTTTCCAATAATGAAATTAATGCCTAATTGCATATGATTGATTTTATCATCCCAAGTTGCACAAGGCACTAAGGACAGGCACAACAGGCTGATCTCTATCAGTCTCCTCTGAGACTCTGGGCACTCCCATAATGATGTATGGATAGCCAGCTGTAGCTCAGTTACAGCTCAATTAGATGTCACCATTAATCTAAACCTGGAAAACAGGTTATCAGCTGTAGCAATTTTTAATGGTGAAATTTAATGTAAAATACTGTAATTATATTGTGTTCTGTCATATAAACTAATTAGCTGTTAAGAAAAGCGTGGGAGATGTGAATGTCACTCACTCATACTGGTATACCTCAGCTGCAAATAAGTTGAAAAGTCCCTCTTCTAGGAACTTAGTTAAATTAAAGTAACATTAAAGACCTCACCACATACCTACAATGAATGTATACACACACAAGCATGTGTAGATACATAGAAGTATATATATTTGCTCCATAGTGACAATGTTACAAAATATTTTTGAAACAGTGAAAAAACATATCAAGCCCAACATCCCATTAATGTCACTTCTGACAAATACTTACTATTAAATTCAATAAAGAGATGAATGAGTGAAATTTCCTGTCCTATGTCTTGGTAGAGATCAAATTACACGATGAATAAGTCCCATTTAATCTTAGAACCTATGTCTTGGCCTCAATATGATTAGAGAGACTTACATCACCTGAAGATCTGGCCTTCTGCCTTGCTTAGAATGAAGTAAATAATTTGCCATAAGGTAGTTTTTTGATTTTGCCTCCTTCCTCCCCTCCCTTCATGCTTGTGACAAGTCAGAAGACGGCTTGTTACTTGCTGCGATTTATTCTGTAGTCAGAGATATTCACCCTGTAAGTAACTCCTGGGCTGGCCATGGCTTGCTGCATGGAAAGCATTTGCTGTTCAGAAGCAGACCTATGCAGCTGGTCATTTAGATCACGTGGTGAATACAAGTCACAAGCCCTTGGGGGACCACAGCTCACGTATTCTCCACAGAGACTTGTTAGGGCGGGATAGGCATTTCTCAGAGGAGCTCCTCTGTGCTGTGCACGCCACAGGTCATGGCTACCTCCTGAAGTGGCTGAATTTTCTGCAGTCTTCCTGGCTCTGTTCCCCAGAAGCCAGGGTGGAAGCAGGGGTAGTGTTTTGGAGGTGGAGGAGCCTGCCTCCTGTGGTCTCCCTGCAGATCCCCGGGCATGAAATGCTTACCATCAAGGAGAAAAAACGCTACACCCATTGGTGAGAGGCTGGAGCAGCCTGGATCAGGACAGGGCTTTTTTGACATAGTGACTGGAATCAGCTGAACAGGGGATGGGGAGCCAGAAATGAAGGGACTGTAAGACAGCAAAGCACTGAAATCAGAGAGTGGCTGATGCTGGACAATTAATTCTGGACAGACCTAGCAGAAAAAACGGACTGGCAGGAGGGAGAAAAATGGCAGCAGTGTCCAGTGTCTGAGTGGAGGGGGGGACTGGGTGGCTGGTAGCCAGGAGCCCAGGAAGAAGACAGACAGTGGCCTGGGGTGGAAGGTGGTCTTCAATCAATCCCTTCTTAAAGCAACTGAGATGGCACTAACGCAAAGTTCTAACTCTATATCAAAGTGAGAATGGAGGGCATGATACTGAAATGACCTGGTGTACACCTCTGGGAAGGCTGATTCTCCATGGCTGCTGCTGCAGAATGAGCAGTAACTAAAGGGAAAACATTAACCTAGGGATGAAAGGAAGAAAGTTTTTTGCTAGATTTGTTCTGTGCACAGGTGTAAGTGACCAAGTAACAGTTCACAACAGTGAAGAAAAGACTCAGAAAGGTCATCGTTATATTAGAACATGTCATTTCCCGTTCAAGTGAATTATGTCAATGTGTTTTTCTTGTTAGCATCAGTAAAAAAAGTGGTTTTTTTCTTAATCTGTATTCTGCCCAAACACTTCTTTTTCTACTTCCTTGCCTTGACTTTAGTTCAATATTTGTATTCTGCTTGCTGTTTCAGCTGGAAGTCTGCAGCAACTTTGATGAAAGAGGTTTGGTCTCTCTGTACACGCCCTTATACGCACCCATGGAGACCGCCACGCACACGCACCCTGGGACACAATAGTTTTACGCACAGGATGCTCTGCCTGAGGAGGGCAGGTCACACAGCCCTGAGTTTGGCAACATCGGCTTCAGGGGACATTTCAAGGAATAGGTTAGCTGCTATCAGTCATAGTCAAGTATCCTGGAAAAGGAAATCATAGTCCGTAGTTTCGCATCAGGAAGGAATCTCCCATCCTGAGGAAGAAAGATTAGCTTAACTGTGTGTGCAATTGCTCAGGAACAACTTCCCAAATTACAATGCATGAAAAGATCCCAATTTAGTACGTTATGGGAGTAAGAGGACAGGGCTGCATGCAGATTAAAGCTCACATTCATTATTGTTTTTAAGTAGTCTAATTTGAGAAAAAGAACCCTGTTTCACATGAATCAAAAGCACAGCGATGTTAAAATACATTAAGTAGAAATTTGAATAATAAAGGTCATATCTGTGTATGTCTCAGAAATAATAATATGGTATAATGACAATACGTGATTAAATATAAAAGTGTTCTGTGTTGACGGAGCTGGCAATTGAGTACATTTTCTTAATATCTTCATTGAATAAACACACATAGGCACACATACATAATGACAAACCATATACACCTGACCTCATTTTACAAGAAAATTTTACGACACTTTCATTCTTTCAACAATGGGTGATCCTGGTCGATAACAATCAGGTACCCAATCTCTGTGAATGTAAAGAATCTTAGTAAACTGGAAAATCTATGGAAAACTGACCTGCAAAAATTTTAAAAAGAAGAAACCAGAAGCAGTGGATAGTATGGAAGCAAGTTCAATACATAAGGAAATTCCTGCTCAACAAAAATAGAGACACAGCAGTATGAAAGAAGACACAATACTACTTTATATTTTAGTCCAGAAGTATATGAAGTCTTATCTTTGTAAGAACAATGGTTAGGCTCTTCTTCCCCACTGCCAAATCTCTCTGCATTCAAAGGTGGTGATTTATTTAGGATAACTGGAAATGAACTGACTGAAGAAAAACTAAAGGCGTAAATGGTACCCTGTATACAACCTGTGCAGCAGGACTTCCACCTACTCATGCTCCCTTCCCGTGAGGTGTAATTCTTCAGAGAAGAGCTGGAAGTGGTCAGACTAATGTGAACGGGCATACATCATCGGTCAAAGGGTGAAGACATTTTCTCACTAGCCCTGCTTTCTTTTTTTCTTCCAGTCAAGCCCTGTTTTCAGTTAAGGTCCTGCCTGATCTAGGGAAGTCCAGAGAAACCACTGCAGTTCCAGACCAGCCAGACTGGTGAAGTCTGGCATAACCAGGCACAACCATGCACACATGGGACCATAACATCTACTGTGTGTACAGCCAGGCTGGGTGGGGGACGACAAGTTCTTTTGTAAATTCTTTCAAGAAAGAGCTCATCAGCCTGTATTCAAAGACTTTACAGTGCCATTAGCTCCCAGAAAAGCAAGAAGCAGCATAAACAATGGATTTATAGCCCTTCCTAAAGTGTGTGTTTTCTGAAGCACTAGCAACCTTATTTCAACAGTGAATTTGCAGGTTCCTGGCTTTATCCTTCAGGGGAATGAGCTCTGGTCACAGAAGCAGGGAACTGGACCACTTGCCTGACAGCTTAGTCTGTTCTCAGTGTGATTATTACACTGTAAATGGTCAGCACAACCCTCCTTAGCTTTCAGTCCCTTGTCTGTAAAATGTAAGCAATAATTGTAATGAATCCTTCCCTCACTTTCCCTGCACTGTCTCCTCAGGTCGCAATCTCTGTTGAGCAGTCTCTTACACATATTTTTAAAGAAATCAGCACAAAGTGTCCATGATCTTGGCCACAGCTGTCTTAACATAAATAGAAATGTTAGATTTGTAAAGATGCTCCCTCGGGTCTATTCAGATAAACAGTATGAAAGCAACTCCCAAAGGTATTCAAGGTAAGGAATATTCTCTCCTTTTGCTGGATGATGACATTTATTTCAATGTGAGTTCAAAATCTTTCATATAGACTCCCTTTCATTATAGAAATTGTCTTTTCTTTCTGCCTAATTACAGAATGTTAAGACAAGTACTTTAAGATGGAAGGTATTATACCTAATACTTGTAACAGAGCCAATGGCTATTAGGGTTGGCTGATTAAAGAAGCCATAGTTCTCAATGATAAATGGCTTTAAGTCTGAGATAAAGCAAAGGCACTTCCAAAGAAATCTTTCATGTCATGGAAGGGGAAGCAAATTTGCGAGTGAACATTAAGGATGCTCTTTATAACCAATGGGACAGGAAATTCATTAGTTGTTTTTTTGTCTGTAGTCAGTTAAATCAGCTGGATCTTATAAGAAATAGATGCATGGGAGTTTGGCTCAAAGTACTAAAACAGAACAAAAAAAGGAAGTATTGTTACTACAGACAATGATGTCATAGAACGCTACTTGAGATGACTGTGTGGAAGCAAAAAGAGAAAAATTAATGCAGTGGCCAAACACTGTACTCGTATTTCATGTAAAGTCGTTGAAAATGTGCTTTCTGTTACATTACCTTTGGAAGGAACATACACTTTACATTAAAAAAAAAAATCAGAAATTGGATTTTAAGCTAGCCTGGATGCTTTCAGATGGAAAGAGGGAACCGTCCAACGGTGATGATGACATTTCAAGTTGTAGTAAGTCAAAAAACAAGTTCCTATCATAAAAAGTAAAAATTCTGAATCTGTGCCGAACTTGATCAGAAATCCTTCAGAGAGATGAATGAGGAGGTATAGAAAAGTTCTTAGCTCAGAGACTATTTCTTATGATTTCGTGCATCATTCATTTTCTCAAGAGAAATAGGTAGGAAATACAGTCCTTTCTGTGAGTGAATGTATAGGAAGTTAGTTTCTCCTCTACCCTGAACAGCCATTTATACCTTGATAAAGTCTGTTCAGGTCTCTGCACAAGACAAAAATGTGCAAGATCTCTGCTCATGCTAATGGAAACATTTAATATGCGCTTTGGAAAGCCCCGAATAAAGCAAAGCAAGAGATAACCAGGTTCTTGCCATGAAAACTTCAAGTAGTGGAAAGTCATGTAAACATATTTGATTTTGACTGTGCAGTATAAAAAGTTACAGAAATACTATATATCCTACTGGTTCTGGTGTTGTGCCTTCTTTGAACCGCTGTCGGTGTTTTGGAGTGAGAAGGGCAGGTATAACTAATCTGTTTCTCAGAGCTGCTCCTTCCATAAGAGAAAAAAAACAGTTGACCAAATTCATCACCGACTGTAAGCACGCTGGTTATCAGTAGTCCTTCAAACACCCTCTGAAAGATCAAATTTGAGGTGTATCTACTACTTGGGAGAATTTCTCAAATGATGAAGCATCGTTTATTTGTGTCATTTCAAAGCAGGGCACCCTCCTAGCACTGCCAGTAGGGTGGCCTCTTGTGAGGCCTGGGAGCTGCCAGGGGCCCAGTGGCTGAGCAATCCCTGCCCTGGCCCAGAGCAGAGGGACCCGCTGCCTTCTCCGGCTGCTTGTTGGGATCTGAGGACAGGGATGGCAGGGGAAGCCAGGACCCTGATGAACAGCCAAGGTGCCTCCAGAGGAGCTCCTCCATGGCCCGGCCTGCAGGGCTACTGCAGAGGGGTCCAGGCCAGGGGCAGGAGTTCCTCCTGGGGAGGCAGCAGGACAGGGGCCCTCAATGGGGCAGCAGAAGATGGAGAAGAGGAGACCCTCTATAGCCACCACCATCTTCCACTGCAGGGCCCAAGAGCACACCCACAGCTCCTGTTGCTGCCAGGGCAGCAAGAGCTTGGTGACCTCTGGGTGCTCCCAGAAAAGGGCCACCCAGACCCCCCATCAGATCATTCTGGCCATGGCACAAGGCTCTGGCAGAGCTTTCTAAGAGGGCTGTTTAAATTTGAAAGGTCTCACTGACTGGAATTATTTCCAGCCCCACAATAGCTCTTTCCAGAATGTGACATATGCCTCAATATATAAAACATCAGTTGTTTTTTATCCCTCCCTCAAAAAAAAACCACCCTCCACATGTCAGCTGTCATGAAAATGAAAAAACTTCAAATGTTTGTTTCTGGCTGAAACATTCTGTTCACACTTAGCAAGTTAAATGGAGACTTTGTGGAAGGAAAGCTTTGGCATGACCAGCAAAAAGGTGCTAATGTCAAAACCTCCAGGTGATTTGGTAGAGCACTAGTAGGGACACTCTCTTCCAACGTGAAGGAAAGCATCTGCAAAGCATTACTTCTCACTTCTCAGCAGTGCACCTTGCACCCCACTCCCTCGTCAGAACTTCCACCTGCTGACAGGTGCCTGCCCTAAAGCCAGCTGCCATGCTTTAGCAGTATGTGCCTGGTACCATCATCCATCATTAGTCCTGTAATGGCACAGAGAAGTTATTTCTGTTCCTTTTCTAGTCCTACATATGCACCTGGTTGGTATTCATTAAAAAAAAAAAAAGGAAAAATTAAGGAACTGTATAATAGTATAGCTCGGAAGGGACGTCTGAAGGCCCAACTGCCCACTGTAGTTAGGGTCAACTTAGATAAGGTTGCTCAGAGCCTTGTCCAGGTGAGTTCTGAATGTCTTCATATGGTGCATTGGGTGAAACAAAGAAACAATGATTTAATATTTGCAGGTAGAAAAGAAGACAACAGTAGAAAATAAATATCTTGATTGGTTCATATTCAGTGCATCTATGTTTGTATACACTTTGATCAACTCCATAGATAATTTTTTTTTGGCTGGAAATGAAAACATTTAACTATGCAGTTACTACTGATACACTCTAATTGTCTAAACGAGCATGCTGTGTACCTGAGTATGTCCACGTGGCTGCTGCTTGAGGCTGGTGTTTAGCTGGCATTTTGATAAGGGGGAAAAAAAAAAAAAGCAATGGTCATCTGGAGTCTCTTCTTCAAGTAACTCATTGTTACAAGGGACAGTGGGTCACAAACCCTGGTCAAGACTTTCACTGGTAAAAATGGGATGCATTTTGAAGAATTTCAGTCTTATTTCCCTGGAAAACTGCCTAGAGAAATGCAACCACAATGTGTCCCAAACAAATGAAAGCCAAGTATTTTCTGCAAAATTCAACTGATTTATGAATACATCAGTGAATTTTTAATGTTGTTAAAGATTCCAGAGAAGAGAAGACATTCAATAAATCAGAATAACAAAACGTTTTGAATACACACATTCTGGCTTAGAAATAGCTTTGTTTTTGATGAGATTATGGAGCTTAAATTTTCATCTTTCACTTCACCTGATGCTACATTTTATTCTTCGAAACGAAAATACATTCCATTTGGGCAATGTCTATGCAGTAATGTTTAAAAACAGTACAATACTTCTTTATCAGAACTCCTGTAATAAAATACATTATTGATCTTTCTCACCATTACATATCTGCTAACATAAAGTAGCTGCAAGAATTAATTTTCTAGGTTGTTGTCATTTTTAAGCTGATTCTGTCTTTGAGAAAATTGTCTCCTTCTGTAGGTAATTGTCTAATGATGATTGCTAGGTGGATCTAACACACCCTGGTAAGACACATTGCTCGGACAACCCCCTTCTTTCTGTGATGATTAGAAATAGACCAAAGCAGCAGCAGGCATCCCAACATTATCAAACTCTATGAAAATTGATTTCTGCATCTGCACTTTGCTCTTACTTCTAGTGACAAGTGAGGGATGTCCCGTGTGTTCAACCTGTTACCAAGTGTTGTTCAGCCAGAATGAAATGCTCGCCTGAGCAGAGAGCATAAAAAATAAAAATCCATCCCTCTTGAGTTGCACGTACTCCTCAAATAAAATTATGTGGCATATAGGTGGCACACAGGCCTTGTGACCAGTGATGGACTGTATTGCTAAAGTAGCTGGAAAGGGCCAGATATTTCTGAGGAAAAGTCTCCGTGGCTACTTTTTTTTTCAGTTTTGATTTTAATGCTGTTTGTTCCCTGCTGCTTTCACCAAGGAAACGAGACCTATATAACCACATGGCCTTTTTGCTTGCCTGGCACCCTTTCCCTCCCCACTGGCAGCTCTGAACCCATTAGCCAATTTCTATCAAACAGTCAGGCATTTCAGAGTTACCACATGTAGATTAGCACAAGTTTCCAGAAGTCAGTGACTGGATTTTCTCAGTTTGTGATTGCTTGCTCAGTGCTCTTTCATCTTCTTTCTCATTTTTTTGTACTCTTAATTAGTAAAACAGCCAGTCAACATGTTTAACAGGACAAGTCAGCAAATACAGATACCTGTAAATTAAGTGTCAGCCTTCCTGTTGATTTGGCAAGCAAGTCGGCAGGAGAGTCCTAGCTGGGTGTAGTGTGACTGACATCAGGAAAGGGCACAGTAGGACCACTCTGCAGTGAAGAGCAGCTCCAGTGGTTCAGAAAGAACAACCAAAGATTGAATGAGGAAATTTTCACATTAAACTGCTGCATCTC
>Ga0181612_116414_pt1 | contig 26096 bp, 12 predicted proteins | sample HoacroProtozoa21_FD_119630 | JGI IMG/M metagenome (GOLD analysis project Ga0181612, IMG submission 119630) | Hoatzin crop microbial communities from Cojedes, Venezuel. Combined Assembly of Gp0051906, Gp0051904, Gp0051908
GGAGAGGGAAGTTTCATGGCATGCGAAATCAAGGGACAGATTGACGAGATTAAATTCCCAGGAGTAAATAATTTATGAAGACATTAGCACTGGCTCGGTGCTGGGAACTGTGACTTGATGTGATTCACTGTGTGTGGCCAGACACGCAGTCGACACAAGCTTATTGGGAATTTTTAAAGGGCAAATTTTCCAAAGCATAAGGGAATTGTTGGCATACCTAACTGGGAACATTACATTTGGAGTTGGAGATAAACAGAAAATTGTTCAAGGTCTTCCACCTGACAGCAAAAAAAAAAAAAAAAGCCCCAGCAGACACATAAAAAGTTCTGCTCTACAAAAAATCCATCTAGTTAAAGGAACAAATACTTCAACAGAGAAAAAGGATACAAAGCAGAACAGGAAACGGCAAAGAGTTTCAGTCAGGTTGAAAATATAAGTAATAATGGAGACTACAGAATTCAATGAAAACTTTATAAACTTCAAGAATTAAGCATAATAAAGAAGGCAACTTGAAACAAAGAAATCCCAAGTGTCAGGTATAGCTTTATTGTTAGATATTAATGTTAAAAATGTAAACAGTGATATAAAAAGGCAACTTCATGTAATGGCATTAATGCAAGATATGAATCGGTGGGGCTTTCTCTAGCAGATTCCCCCAGGGACTAACTCTTGGCTCAGTATTATTTAATATTTTATCAGTGTTCTAGATGTTCATACAAAAATCTCTGTAGAACACAAATAGACGGGATGGTAGCAAAGAATCAGAACTTAGTTTTACAAAATAAACTGGGTTTGGGGTTGGGTTTTTTGGGTTTTTGTTTTGAAGGATCACAAAACAAGCAAATCAATCCAAACATAACCAAATGCGAGGAAATCCTTCTGGGAACCTGGAAGGGTGACTTTGGGATTTTATCAACATAGAATCAGAAGCCAAAGCATTATGAATTCTCTCTGTCTTAGGGGTCTCAGTTTGACTGATCTGTGCTTGGGAAACAAGAGTTTAGTTTACTGAGTACTTCATATTAACACACTTATTGAGCCAAAGCATGTGAGTTTGGGGTTAAAAAATAATTTAAAAAATACTAAAGACCTGTGATACACAGCACCAACTCACCAGTCTAGCAGCCGTTAATTACATTTCCAAACAAAGCAGTTTGAGATATGGGACAGCAAATGTCCAAGGTGAAGGACAAACAAGAGCTCACCTACAGCACAAGCAGCCTGGCTGTCTGCACAGAGCTGCTCCCGAGGAGCTCAGCATGGGCACTCCCGAGGCAGATTAACAGTTTCCTCTCTTCTGAAAGATATACACGCCGATACGAAAAAGCACACGCATACCCTCAGTTTTGCAAACCACAGAACTATGAACAAGATACGACTTCTGTTTTTCTGTTTCACAGAAGGAATAAGCCACCATATACTTACCTGCATGCGGGGAGCAGCTCTTTAGAAGTTAGTGCATTTGTAAGTCCACTCTCTACTCTGGAAGTTTATTCTCTTAGGCAATATTTAAACGCTTCAGCGTAAGTTTTCAGACGAGTCAACAAGAAGCCGAGAACTGAGAAATGTCTAAGTTCCCTTGATTTTTTCCCATTTTTACAGCCAAATAATAGATATATTCCTGAAAGTTTTTGTTACCCATAAAAAAACCACATCAAATATTGCCGAGATAAAAACTCCTAGGCAAGGCAGGTCAATAATTTCTGTGTATGCGTATATAAGGGGTACACACAGCCAGCTCCTGCCTGTCTAGTGGCAAGTGATGACCTTACAAGGCAACCAAAGTCACACAGGTTGTACCTCCTATGACAACTGTCCGTGACTATGTTTAATTATCAATGAAAAAATCCTTTCGGTCTCAGAGGCCAGAAACTTGTTCAAGCCTTTGTGTTCACAGATGCTGCTGAGTGCTTTTATTATTATTATTGTTGTTTCTCCAAAAGAAGCCTGAGTGAAGAAGTCTGACTTTCATAGGAGGTCTGGGTCCTCCATCTTCCACAAGCCTTTGCTGGCATCTTCATCCTTGATTTCAATGCTCCTTTATATCCGAGACCTCTGAACCAAAGCTGTAAAGAACTTTCAGAGATATAATAAGTTTCTTGAAGTTTGCTAGAATTAATACAATTCATTCCCTTCTGCTACATCTTTGCATTGTACTGCCACTTCAAACACAGAGCCCACTTAGCTTCTTCTGGAAGACTTCAGATGTCAAGGCTATGAGGTTTTTGAGACTCTTGGAGCAGTTACAATAAAAATCTCATTTCAAATACATGCTTTTAAACAACATCTTTACAGAAAAAAACTCCTATAAAAATAAAAAATGTTTTTCAGCGTGAATTAATAAATGTGTTGCAGAGCGACAGGTTCATCTAACTTGAAGAGACAAAAATATTTGGTATCGTGCACAGAAACTCAGAGAGAACCAACACTTAGTACTTCTGAACAGACATAAAAGCATCATCCCACTTCTGTGTACGCAAAAAAAACCCCCACAAACCAAAAAAACCACCAAACCCTGGAACGAAATTAAAGATTAAAGAAATGTAATCTAAAAGAAAAATGGAAATCAGACACGGGAAGAGTTGTTTGTACAGTGCCAAGCCTGCATGAAATGCATTACTAATAGGTATGAAGACCTCCCCAAAGTTTTTAATCTCAGGCACCAAACATGCAAAGACTGACGGGTTTTTCACTTTGCTTATGAAAAATTCTCTCACGCAGAAATATTGGTGCTCTGTTGAGCTCAGTGGGCTGGTGCACTCTGTATTTAGCCTTGGAAGACTAAACTTCTGCTACAGAAGGCTTTCCTCTCCAGGACAGAAAGACCTCTCCAGCCCCAAGCAAGCACAAGCTAAGAAGTAGGAAAGCTTGTGTGAACATCCAGCAAGAAGAGCCATCCAGATCTGCGCCAACCATTGCTGTGCATCTGTGACCTGTGGTTTCGCAGCTCGCGTGGTTAAGACGAGCACGATCAGGGCACAGAGCAAGAGAGGACACGGTCCCTGGGCTGCCTGTGACTGCCCTTGCATGGAAGAGAGCTTCACGAGCAGAGGGTGGGTGGGCTGGCAGCAGAAGGGGCTGAGAGTGAAAACTTGGCAAAGACAGACTAGGCAGGGTTGCAGAGAGACTAAAAAACTGTGGAGAGGGGCAGGAAGCAGATATCCCACAGCAACAGCTCTCTGTGGATGAGAGGGGGCTGCTTGGAGCTTGCAACGACCCAGAAAAACACGGCTGGGCTGGCTTTAGTCCTGGAGGAAAAGACCTGCACAGGAAGAGACTTAATGGGCAAGGGCAGAGAGCCCTTAAATATTTAAGAATTCTCTTCGTTGCTTTGAATTCTAATTAAGATAATTAAGTATTCTGGCTGACATTCTAACAAAGCATTTTGAATGTCAAAAGCCATTCTCATTTTCTTTGGTAAGGTCGCAGTAGTGCGAGGTTCAGGTATACCCACACCTCCAAGCACCAACAGCATTCTCTAGGTCTCACTCAGTTCCTAGGTTGAGAAACGAAGCAGCTAGTGATGGAAAAATGACGTCTTCATCCAAAAATAAGTCCAAAAGATCAGACTAGACTTATCACAAAATGATTGGATAAAAAAATATTTGAGAAATTCTGTTCAGCAGAACAAAGTGCAGTTACAAAGATACCTTAGGAATTACATGTTGCAAAACATGGGAGACATCTTACATCTTGTTAGGCTGGCAAGCATTTATTACTTTTCCCCAGCAAAGGTAAAAAAAGCAAAGCGGGAATTTCTCCCTGAGAGTTTCCATCATTAACACATGGAGTTTTAAATAAAAAGACTCCAGGTTTTTATTATAAACAACACTAGAAAAGAAGTGTCAGACAGAAGATGCAGGCTGGGAAGGTTTTATAAAGTGGCTCAGCTACGGGCTAACAGTAAAACCAAGCATCTGTTAAATGCCAAGGATATAAAGATAGGATTTTTTCCTTGCTTTCATAAGCAATTTGGACATTGGCTCCTCAAATTCTATGAAGAATAGTGGGTACTCAGTCACTTGAAAAGTTGGACACAAGCTCTTTGACCCGCTTCAGTCATTTAAAATGATTAGAACCAGCTCCCTCGCAGGAGTACCGTCATGGAGAGTGCTCTTTCAGTGCTGCAGAAACATTGAGCGTTTGCTTTATGGCTGGAAACAACTCCAACCCCACGGCAATTGACTGCTACTGCACTACTGAAAGAGAAAAGAATTGCAAGACAGGAGTTCAGGCAGTTCACCTTCCTTATTCTGAATATAAAACCCTTAAAAATTACTTATAGACACCCAATGACCTCCACAGCTAGTGGTTTATGCTCTTAGATGGAAAAAACAGTCTTCAGTTTACCTCTGGAGACATCTACTGAGGTGGCCAACTTGTCAACAAAGATTTTGCTGAACCCCCTGCAGCAAACGGTGCACACAAGGACAAATCCTTCTGTGTACAGCACTTGGAGGACGATATACCAAAGGTAACTTAAAAAATAAGCAAGTCCAGCTTATTTGTTAGTTGCTGACAAGTCTTTTCAAAGGTACAGCTAACTCTCCATCTTCGGATGGGTAGTTAAGTAATTTTTCTTTATTAATCCAATCTGATGATAATTAGAAGTTGTGGCGGTTTGGCTTCCCTCCTACAAGCACCATTAGTCCAGCTGGAAAGGAAATTTGAGATTTTAGGGTCATTCTAAATATCAGAACATGATTCACTTCTAAAAGGGGAGGTAGGCAAGGGAGTCTCTTCTTAGAGTTAATAATAAAGTAATTATCAGGGCTGCACAAAATGTTGTTCTGGAACTTGAAGGCCTCTGTAAGAAACCACTTAAATCAACAGGGAAAAACACCACCTGACCAACCCTAGTGAGTATAACAAGAGGGTCATAATAAAAGCGATCTGCTTATGTGCCCAAAATCACAAGTTCTGAAAGCATTTCAAAGCCTTTCAGACATAACATTTACAATGATAAATGTGTGCACAGCATGACGACACCCCACCCAGTCACTGAAATCATGGTTTTTTATAATGGCATTTAAAGAGCAAAACTATTTTCTTCCCTGCCCAAAGTTCTGCCATCAGAACTTTGCTCTGTGGGGAGCAGATAGAGCTGCACAACTTCCAGCAGGTCGAGTCTGCAGATGTTTAAGCCAAGGAGAATTTATGATCTTCCCCTCTCCGTAAGCATTTGGCATGATTTGGACAGAGCAGGGAGGACCACAAGATAATGTTGTGAAAATTGAATACGTCCTTCAGCTTTGTCACAAGACAAATAAACAAACAAACCCCTGCAGCCAGCACCCAGGAGGAGCCACGAACACTTAAGAGGACGCAAGGGGCTTATTTCTTTCCCTGTGAGAGCAGACATGCTCAACAGAAATTGAGCACATCAGTAAAGCAGCCGCCGCAGGCAGGACGTATGCTGCCAACCTAGCTGCACTACTGCACAGCAAAGAGAACACCTGAGGTTAAGGCTATCGTTACATAGCAAAATTACAATTTACAGCATCAAAAAGGCTGAGCTATAGCTCTGCGCAATGGATGAACTCCAGCAGCTACAAGTGACTTTCTGTAGCTGCGAGCGTACTAATTCTATAGCTAGGAGACTATTCTTTCTTTACTCACTGTATATATATACACATTATAGATATTAAATATTTACAGAGTGCTACACTCAGGCACCTGATAAAGTCTGGCTTGCTCCTTCGTGCTGGCCAGCATAAAGGCCTCAAACCACGGACATAACCTCCTGCTCAAGCAAGGTATCGCCAAGGGAAAAAACTCTGCAAGCCGGTTACCACCCCAGTCCTTCCAATTAACTAGATAATATATCCTACAAGCACCTGTATCACTTCCCATGATACAGGCGCTGTGTAGTGCGAAGCACAGCACAACCGCCCAACAGGCCTTTCTGAAGTGCTTTTGAATGGCTTTTATACTCATATGTGCCGTTTTCTCTTTTACAAAGTCTCCCAATCATGTACTTTATCCTTTTCCAATGATTTCTCCAAAGCAAAGTGACAGCACTGCAACTTGAAGACAGACTTTGAGATGGATTGGGGAATGCAATGGATTGATACGGAGCAGCTAACCCTTGATAGGTGACATGAGAACTGGAAAGGAAACTCACTCACTGCAGTCGCAAACAGGTGGACATCTCTACTGGAACTGAAATAACTGTGAGGGAAACAATCTGGGGAACAGCAGGGGACAGAGCTGTGAAGGGTATCAGGAGTTACGGACACAAAGTTCAAACAAATGAAGGATGTCTGATGCCCAAAGCATTAGCTGACACCAAATAAAGATCTTCTAACACAGCCACTTTCTTTGAAGAGTGAAACATTGATTGGCGAGTTGCCTCTTAGGAAGACTGAGGCCAAGAGGACTGTATTAAAACCACTTTAAAAAATACAGTGACACCCAGGTTGTCCTAGGTTACCTTTAAGGAGCACGTCTCCAGTAATTTGAAACCCGTGGACTTGCAGAATGGACCCAACTCCTCCTTTTCTGAGGGCGTGGGTTCTCTGTGATGCACTTCAGCCAGGGCACTGCTCGACTCCCAGAGGAAGAAAGCCCAGTGATTGCTAGCAACCGGCTTTACACGGACCTCCCTTCCCAAAGATTAAGGCAGCTAAGCAGCACCACCTTTGAAAATCCATCCCTTTTGCTTTTAAGCTTGGTGAGTTCAGTATAAAAACACACTTTCCTGCTGGATTCAAGTAGAGTCTTCAGCCAGTAACGCTTTTCCACTTACCATACTGCAAAACCCAGTCCTGACAGCTGGGTGCCAACGTGCCCCAAAACACCATCCACCCGACCCAATGGCAGTACTGGAGATGGCTGACTACCTTTGGCGTCCCTCTCGGTGACTGTCCTGGTTTGGGCTGAGACAGAGTTAATTTTCCTCCCAGTAGCTGCTGTGTTCTGCATTTAGTACAAGAATGTTGGTAACACTGATGTTCTCAGTTGTTGCTATGAAATCCAGGACTTTTTCCAGTTTCCCATGTTCAGCTGACGAGCAGGTGTGCAGGAGCTGAGCGGGAGCACAGCCGGACAGACAGCCGAGCTGGCCAATGGAAATATTCCACAGCACAGACGTCATGCTCGGTTTATGAATGAGGGTTGGCTGGGGGGCAGGGAGCGCTTGGCTCTTTTCATTTTTGTGAGTTCAAATCATCTCTTGTCTGGGAGTTCAAACTTCTCCAGGAGTTTGTTTTTTTGGGAGGAGTTTTGTGAAATTCTCAAAAATTCATGACTTTGGCGTTCTGTGATTGCTGCTTGGGGACTGGCTGCGGATCAGTCATTGGGTGATGCGAAAAATTGTATTGTATATGGTTTGTTTTGCATATTCATTATTATAATTATTATTATCATTAATAGTAGTAGTATTACTACTAGTATTAGCATTTCCTGTGTTGCCTTATTAAACTGACCTTTCAACCCATGAGTTTCCTCTTTCATGCATTTCTCCTCCCCATCCCGCTGGGGGGGAAGGAGAGGGGGAAGCGAGCGGCTGTCAAGTCCTAGTTGCCAGTTGCAGAGTTAAACAGCAACAGCAAGTTATTTTAGCATCTTAGAAAACCTCTGAATAAGGACATCCAGTAGCTAGCTTGACTGTGTCCATTCCTGCTTGGCAATGCCCATGTAATGGTTGCATTGCTCTGCCTCCAGGCCATCCTGCTTCTATCATGAGAAAGCCAGAAAGTGAACACTCTCTTGGCCACTTGGCAGAGTTTCCAGTGTTTCATCATTTAGGATCCTGTGTCATTGACCTATTCATGAATATAGATTTTAAACAAATCAGGCCTAAGATATATTTGTAACACAAAACAAACCTTTTAGAAGAGCATACATTAGCTTTTAGTCACTCTGGCTACACAGTGTACAATCAATGTCACAGGAAAAAAAGTCTAGTGGCTATAAATTGTGAGGTGTGACAAGCCCTTGTATGTGTCAACAGCTAAACCAATTATTTTTGTAATGAGCAAATACAGAAAGTTAAAACAGAGACACTATCCTTCTAAACTGTTTCTAATAGCAATTTCATTTTAGCCAGCATATCTGACCTTTCTATTTTCCGTCTATCTTGTTCATTCATTTGATCATTCATTTCTTACAGATTGAGTTTGTGAAAAGAAAATCCTCAGTGTAGTTAGTGCGGGCAGAGTGCATTTGAAAACTAGGGCAATGGTACAGAAAGCATAAGAAACCTTTGTTCTTAGCTTGGATATTTCTGTGTATCTTGCCTCACTCCCTATTGCTACATTATATTTACAGATAAACCATCAGACTGGTTCTTGCTATGAGGCATAGATCCATTTTCTTGGTAATCAATCTGCTTCCTCGTTCTATAATGAAAATGGATTTGTACAAATATGTTAATAGCCTTACCTGAGGCAGGCGTTTCAAGAAAAGATAACTGAGTGTGATGTACTGTTCGAGTTCAGAGCTTCTTGTTTCAAAGTGAGCGCAGATGTCTATTTTTGTACAGCGAAGAAAAAACTAATGAGCTTGAGACATAAAACATTTGGTACCATCATGCAGCTGCTGTATGCCAGAAATGCTGACAAACCTGTTTGTAAGTCTGCAAGAACCACATGACACAGTATGATTCACATTCATGTTGACCTTCGTCTTGTTTGTGATTGAAAACAATTAAAATTACCAGAGTCAACAGAGTGCAAACTATGTAGTGTAATTGGGTTTGGTTATCTCTGCCTTTAACTGTATTTCTGTGTTTCATCATTCTGGCTTTCTTGTACACAGAAGCTACTGAACCATTCATGCATGCTTATGTAGAGATGTAGATTCAGTGTGTTTGACAGCTCAGGAAAGTCATAAAGTGATGTTGTCAAACAATTGTGCAGGAGATGCAAGAGGCATTAGCTAAACTGTCAATAAGCTACAACATTAATGTAAATTATCAAATCAGATTTGTTGAGCTAAACCCAGATAAACATGTGTTTATCTTAATGGAACAGCATTTGGATATTTGATGATTAAATTGTCTTCCAAGACAGCATGCTAGAAGTATAAATTGTATTAATGTTTCCTGTATTAACACAGTGTCTTTAAGTATTTATTCAGGAATTATTTGTCTAGGACACCTTATTTTTGAGGAACACTTTGAGCACATGACAGTTTCTGCTTGCTCCCACGATTTCCTTCAATGGGTGTCCAACACAAATACACGGCAACACCTCCTAGTGCTGGTGGAAGGCGATGACAGCCCCTAAGTGGGATTTAAAGGGTGACATTTTTGCCAACATGTAATGAAAATGCCTAGGTGGACCTCAATGTGCATTAATTAGAACAAGTTGCTGGCATTCAGGTGGCCCCAGTCATCCTTGGTACGTCCTTTCCTACTGTATTTGCAAGACACTCAGAAGATCCAGGGACCTATGCCTACTAGGGACTCACAAACTACCCTGGTACGACACATTAGTAAGAATAATCTCATTCCTTCTCTCCAATCACATTGTCCCTGTCAGCAATTTCTTCAGGATTCAGATAGTCTCTGTTCAGGTAGTGTTTCTTTAAATGAGCGCTCAAAGACCTTTGCTTAGTTGTGGTTATTACGTAATATGAAAAATGCAAGAAACAGCATGTCTGACGTCTTGTATTTCCCTGAGCAGGGACACTGCATTTTCCTGAGGTGAGTTCAGTGCCAGAGTTTGCTGTGGTGAGTAAGCAGACAGGCAGCCTAGAGTCGTTAGATACTGTACCTCTGAATGTCATCTTACGGTGCCAGGAATCTCAAAAGCAAAGTGTGCTGCTATTGCCATTATCTAGAAAATAAATAACACTGGCCAATTAATTTATTTCAGTATGAAGAGGGTTTATTACCACTTCTTCACAGCAGGTTATCAGACTGTATGGCATAGTCAAATATAAGACCTCTAGCTCAGGAAGTCCCTAAGCTCTTCTTAATGGTGTAACCCTCCCAGTGACATCATGCATGGCTAGGTTACACATGTGCATTACTCAGACAAGGTTAGAAACGTCATGTTAGGAAATCCTAAAATAAAATCAGTGCGAGGAAGATTATTGACATGAGAAAGTTCAAGAGCCCTCTACACTTCTGAAAGCATTGTTAAGCAGTCTTCTAGATTCCTTTCTTTTTCAGTTATTAATTTCTGCTTTGTTTTCATTGTTCTATGCAAATACATTTCTTCATGCTTGAGCACTTTTTAAAAGGGAGTAAATTTGCGCTTGATGTTTTATATCTCTCTAGTTCCTATTAATTGACACTACAGTGAGTGGATTAAGGGACATAACATACTTCGCTTCTTGTAGTAATAGTGTCTTTAAATGTAGGATTTTAACTTTGGCAGAATATTTTTTCATAGCAAACCTGTCTTTTATTTGTCATTTTGTTAAGTCATTTTCTTTCAAGAATGTCTCCACAAATGCTGACATTTTGCATTTGTCATCCCTTAGACCTAGTAGTCTCTTTATTTGCTTCCTAATGCCGCAGAGTTCATTCACACAGCCATTTCTTTTTGTTGCTCTACACTCTAAGGCTTTGTCATCATGCTTCTCCCTGTAGCATTCCATTCACTGGCAGATAAAATGTAAAATCTTCGTTTCTACAAGAGTGTCTAAGCCATCATTGCCTTGGGTACTTTTCTCCTTTTCTGCAGGAAGTAGCAACGACTATTCCTGTCATGAGTGCAATTTTATCTTTAACTTACCAAGCTTATCCAGGTTAATATCAGTGGCTTTTTCTCCTTACTCCTACTACTTTTTTAGCAATTAATGTCCATCTTATGTCCTAATCTCTGTTCCGAAGTCAATGTTCTTTGCTTTTTGCTAATGAGGAGAGATGGGGGAAAATGATGAAATGTGTAACAAAGAGCATGTTTCTGTTTTGGTTTTTTTGTATTAGTTATCCCTCCCTCTAAAATCTCCAAAGCAGAATGATAGTCATACACACAATAATTTACAGGAAGGATTGTTCTTCCTTTGAGAAAATGAGTACTTTTAGACTTTCATGCTTCAGGATATAAGCCAGTGATGAACTGATAGGATTAAACAAGCTTTCTACCATTTTTTTTTTGCATAATTTTCCCCTACAGAGTTTGTCTAATCTTCCCCTGAAGCAGCCAGCATTTTTTTACAGGGCAAGACAAACTGTAGTCTGATGTGGAGGAGGGTTTCCTTGGGCATGTAAAATAGAAATGTACAATGGGAAATCCCAGCACAAAAGTCAATCATGCTGCTTCCTTAAGGCTTTAGCATGAAAATGCTGTAGAACACATTATTTCCTAATTCAAGCTTCTAAAATCTTGTTTTTCTATCTCTTTCGTTGCTAGAGACCTACATGTAGGGAATATAAGTTACTATTTGGAAAATTATAGCATTTAGGTGCCTTATTCATGGATGAAGACCCATTGTCCTTGGCACTGTGGAAATAGGGACCACAAGACATCCTCTGCCTCTCGGAGAGCTTAGGCTAAGTGAGAAGACTAATAAAAGAGTAAAGGAATAGTATTTGTTGATGAACATATGCTGTGAGCATGCTGTTGTCAAAAGTCTATAGACATCAGAATGAAGGAAGATTATAAGGAAGGTAGGGGAGAAAAATAATGAGGTAGCTCTGTGAGTAGCCATGCACCTTTCTTTTAGAGTATGCAGGGTGCCTGAGAGAAACACGAAGTCAATGAGCTTTAAGGTTAACAAGAGAAGTGGAGGCTGGCATTACACCTGGCCAGAGATCAGGAGTTTTATAAGGAATGAGGATAAGTGCATATGGCCAGGATGGGCATCAGCAGTCTTACAGAAGGAAATCAGGCGGCATGATCAGTGAAACAGAGAATGGAAGCCCAGAGACTGGGTGCACAGGGAGATCTTGGCAGTCAATGTGGCATGTTAGGAAAAAGACCTTTGCAGCTGTTGGGATGGGTGGGAGTAAGGTTGAGACAGCATTTCAAAAAGAAAGAGCAAAGGATGTTGCAGTAACTAACACGTGAGATAAGTGTGCCACTGTAAGGAGGATGAGAAAAGCAGTTTCTTAGAAATGTAAGGTAGGAAGAATTTCTAAAATTTTTACACAAGGAAGTGTGAAAATTTTGAGAGAGCACCAAGCTGAAGACGACACACTCTTCACAGGCCTAGAATATATGAAGAAGGTTTTAGCCATACTGAAAAATTTAAGCAAGAAGTGGCAATTTTATATCATGAACTGGTATATTAACATGGACTTTTCCTGCCTGCTTTGGCTTATTTTATTTTCTGTCACATAAATTACATCAGCATAGTGCAAGCTAAAGACAAAGATTTGATGATCTATTCTTTAACGAGCATACTTCCTAGGAAGAAGTGTTCTAGAGATTATTAGCTATGCACAGATTTAATTGTTTTGGTTCCTTACAGCTGAATTAGACAAATCTTCGCATCAGTGCTGTCACATTAATGATATATAATTAAATCTATATAATTATATTATTAACTTCATACATTTTTTCACTGTTATATTTTTATATTAAATAGCTGTCTTATGAATAGGCATTAATCAGTGCCTTTGCCTAAAATGAGAATATGTCGTGCCAGTACTTTAGCTACATACCGCTAATGCTATCAGAAAATATATGTGAACATAAATATATATATATAAAATATATATCTTAAAATATGTTCTAGATGTTAATAGTATCCAAGCCAAAGTACATGAACAAACACTTGTTAGGGATTCCACTGTCTACAGCACACCTGTACTATGATATAAGCAGCAGTTCCCTCATTAGGTCTTAAGACTTAACAGGTTACATTCATTCATGAGTCCAGATTTATAACAAAAGGCTATCTTGAATTTTTCTGTTTGTGCAAATGCAGGGATCAACAGATTCTGGACCTGTGCAGATGCAAGAAAAAGACCAGGCAATGTTTTGACAAAAAAGCAGATGTCTCTTGGAAATGGTCCCATTTTCGTACTTGTGAAATTAGACAACTCTAGTGATATAATAGATTTTCTGATTCTCCCTGCTTACTTATTTTTTTATACAAGGCAAACAAAGGAGCATTTAGGAGGTCACAGAGATTAAAAAAAGGGGTTTTGTTTTGTAAATCTTTGAAGGTGCATCTGTTCAAAGGACAAATAACAAATCAAAACACTTCATATACACTGTTTTGCATAAAATGATACTATAAATACAGTACGTATTATTTCCTCTTAGGCATTAGTAGAAGCTATCAAAAAACAGTATGAGGAAAAAAAAAAGACTCCTTGGGCAGCATTTACTGGCATGACATGATTTTTGTCTATAGAAATGTATGAAACACCATAAAATAGTGCCAGTTTTCAGGAGCAATGATTTGCAAAGTGTATCAGCTTCTGAATCTAGTTTTTCACTTCACAAAACAGGTTTTTATTTTTAAAAATATTTTGTAAATGGAGCAACAGATCAGACTTATTTTCATAGTAAAAAAAAATATCCTTTTCATGTTTTATGAACTAAATCTTGTCAAGGAATACTGAGGTCTAGAAGTCCACAGAGACAGATTTAGAGGAGGAAGATAATTTTCAGCTTCGATAATGCATAATTCTAAACTTAACAAGGGTCTGAAATATGATACTTAAGAAAATATAGCCCCAAAACTGCAAACTGTTCTTTTGTTTCTCGACTTGCAAAATTGCAACATGTTGCAAGGGACTATAAGAACTCTACTGAATGTGAAAGTTAGAAAATTTTTAGCTGTAATTTAAGAAGGCAGATTGCACTCCATATCTGCAGGCTCTCATCTCCATTGTTAACTCTAAAAATTATGGTCGGTTTTAGAGTATTTGATGTGACTATTCAGGCGAGTAAAGTTAAATATATGCACAAACACTAGCAGCACAGGAGTGAAAGAAATCATAGTATTCCTTAAAACAAAATATCATGAATGTAAGAAAATTGGAATTTGCCATTTTCAGTGGTGTTTCCCACCAGCTGTACTTTTTGCCATGCTTTCAGGACATACCAGGGAAACACGGGCTTAAGAAATTCTGGTATAATCACTTTGTTTAACAATGCTGGCATGGTTGTTCAGACATATGTTTAAACATATATTTTGACAAATTTAAAATGGACTTTTTGAAGGATTATTTTTCAGCTCTTATTTAAAATAACAAAAACATTTAGAATGAATCTGTAGTTCTGATATCACATCCAGCCACTTACCAAAAGGCTATATGCTTTTATTGCTGCCTCTACTTTACATATGTTTACTGTAGAATAGTAGGATGTTTAATCCTTCCTTTCAAACAGCATAACACACTCAAAGCTTTTACTATAAAGTACTAATAAAATAAAGAGAACATACCAATAAACCAAAATGAATAATGCTAATGCAATAAACTACAAAGTACTTTTTTATTTGCTTGCATTAAGATGCAAGAACCTTAGCTAATCTTTAAATATGCACATATGCACAAAATAATTCTCTGAAATACTGAGACATGTGACAAAGAATTAATGGTGTCTTCCAAACAGGAGTTGTCAAGCTGAAATATTTTTCTTCTGACACGGCTCATTTTCTAAACTGTCTTCATAAAAGATGTTATCAGCCATTTTTATTCCTCAGAGTAAGCACATATACAAATCGATATTGCTACATCCGTTCAATAATTTTGTTCTGAAGCCTTTAAGAGGTAAGATACTAACCACTTTTGTCTTTCCCATGCTGTTTTTCTGGTGGCGCTCATATTGTTCTGAGAAAATACAAAGTCATCAAATGCTACCTGATGTGTTGAGAAAAGCTGGAGAAATTCTGCAAAAAGATCCTTACAGACACTATTTCTGCAGCACTGTATTTCCTGTATTTCATCATCCTCAATGTGCGTGAGGTATGTATAACAGCATGCTCACTGTAACGCTGACTTCAGCAGAGACAACAAGCCTTGCACTGGGTAATGAACCGGCCAGCTCTAGCCCTGTTTAGCTGGGAAAAGAAATAATGGAAAGAATGGAGAAGAAATATGTTTCAAAAATTTGCTTGTGCATGGGGAGTATTTTCGTGAGAAAGGGGTACTGAGTCAAATCTTAATGGTATCTGTTCAGTTTTCTTCTATATAAGCCTGTCAAATCAGCATTTCCTCACCTCCACTACACTGTTACGGCAACAGTTTCTCTCCAGCCACCCTTTTTGTCTATTTTATCCGGACGCCTTTCAGTGCAGAGGCTGTCTTGCGTATTTGAGCGGCTTCCAGCTTGATGGGGACTGCTGCTCCCCCAGGGACTCCAGGGACTGGTCTAATAAGCCGTTTATGTACAACTCACCATTCAAACTGGGCTTTGTCCACTCCTGCTCTGAAACAGGCAGTGAATTGGAGATAATAGATTTAAGAAAACTGTAACTGAGAATTACAGTTGACAAAACAAAGATGATTGGCCGGGTCTCTTCTCTGCCACTGGAGGCTCTCAGGGGTAACTCAATTAAGAGTAACTGAATTACACCAAAGCAGAGGAATGGAAAATCTGGAGTGACGCACATAAAAGTGATGTTTGGCAGAGGAGCAGGGATCCAGACTGTGTCCGAACTTCAGATTTCTGGCAAGGTGGCTATAAAGTTGGTTGAAAGGGGATGTTCAGAGTGAGATGAAGGTCAAGCTGAATCAGCGTATTTATAGGGTCAACATTAAATAGCAGTGAAGAAGCAGGATGAGGACAATACAGATTAGCCTGTGGAGACGGAATTGGTTATGCTGCTTTATCTGACTTGAAATGGTGGTGGTGGGAAATGATAACACTGGATTAGTAGGACATAAATAAGACAGATTCTTCACACTACAAGAAAAACCCCAAAAATTGATGACAAGTAATGGACAAATGATGGTATTATGCTGGGTTTATAGCCCCACATTATTGAACTCATTTTCGTGGTATCGGCTCTTTAGACTATGGTCTTTTTTTTTAATAGAAAACACTTCTTGTATAGCTATGCATCTTCTTTCCCCTTTCAAAATGGCTTTTGAATGGCAAACTTTCACCTGGCTCTGAATTCATTTATTGTCATAAAAAGCTTATTTTTAAAATATATTTCCAAAGCCATCAATGCTTCATGAGGATGTGAAAAGCATCCAGTTCTGAAGTATTGTGCATCTTGTGTCAGTCTGTCCAGCTTGCCTCTGCTCAAAGGGTAATGCATCAGCATCTCAGCTGTGGTACCCAGGGTGAGTGGTACTCACATCACAAAATGCAGCATCTCAGACACCCAAATGCAGCTCCTCGGGCAGACCTGTTGCTTCTCATACAAGAGCCCAAGGATAAGAGAAGTAGGTATGCTGAGGGACCTCAGCCATGGTTTCTCAGTGTACTCAGGGGCAGGCAGTTCTGCTGAAAGACAAAACCTCCCTGGCAGGTCTCCCATCCTTGAAGGTACTGGGCCTGCTCATGCCACACTGTTGGAGAGGGAACAATGCTTTTCCAACTGGTCTTACAGGCTTCACTATGCTGTGGAATAAAGGCTGCCTTTTCATTTATGCAAGAAGTTTTTTTAGGCAGCCATCGCCCACGTAAAGTGTGTTCAGTCTCTTTTCTCTTTCCCTTTCCAACTAGAAACACTCCTTAATGCAGAGCTGCTGTCTCAAGGGTATCTACACAACCCCCAATCTCCCGCCCCATCCCAAACACACACAGTGCTCGCACCATGTAAAGCTACACTTGCCAAACACCATGAAGTACTGCTTTGTCAATAGATTTCATCTGACTCTTTCCAGTAGGGCTGAGCCTTCATGTCTGTGCTGGCTAGGTGTTTTAATACAAAACAGGAATTTGTTCTGTATCACCTATTTTAATGCAAATTATGGTGGCTCTCAAAAGTGCCAATTAGACTGACGAGCCTACAAGTGCAGGTCTTACTCTATACAACTTAGGTAGTAAAATATTATTTCTGTTATTGTGTTGAGGCATCTGTCAGAAACTAATCCAGCATGTGGGTCTCATCCTACAAAGCAGAGTACATAAAATATAGGAATTTAAAACCTGAGTGTAATGTAAGTAATGAAAAATGTCTGCTGAACCAGGAAGGGGAACAGAGAGATAGCAATGACTCAATACTAGTTAGGCTGAAATGGTGTAACCCTATCCTGTCTGCTACCTGAATTTTTACAAGCATACGTTTTTTGTCAATGTTAAGACAACAGGGAGTTTTGCAGGAGGGGAACTTTTAGAGGCCTCTTCCCACATGAAAGAAAACACAAAAAGACTGGTATTACTGGCAAAACCATGGAAGGGGTCAATGGCAGAAACAAGGAGATAGTCTAGGCAGGTATTTCACAGCAGAGAAACAGAGAAAATTTTTGTAGTGGGTCATAGTTGAAGTGACAAATAGTGCTGCAATAATTTTTTTTTCAGATGAATAGTTCCTTCTACCAGTGAATGCAACCTCTTTGCCTTCCTCAAGACAGTACTGACATGACGGGAAAAGGATTGTTGCAGCAGCCTTCTGGTCATAGCAGAGCAATAAGAAATTTATCTGTGAGGATGGACAGGTAGCCAATTTTTGTAAGGTTATAGAGAGAATAAGGGGAAAATTTTAGCTCTGATGCAGCTTTAGGATCAAGGAGAGAACTATTGTTAAGAACACAATGGCAAGGAAGATGGAGAGGTTTCTGCAAAAGAAAACATAGACTTGCCAGGGGAAGACTGAGAGCTTTGCTTTTTGCCTGTGGTGGCAGGACATCCATGAGGAGACTCAGAGACACAGGCCAACATTAAGATATGATGAAATAAGGAGTCATCTCAGTTAAGCAAGGTAAGCAGAAGAAAATACACAAACCAGCTATGTGCCCAGTTTCAAGGCTGCAGGTGAGTCGAAGTCATATAAATAAGAATATTGCTGCAGTTAGCCTGTTCCTAATTTGTCAACTGAAGTCATTACTCTCCATGGCATCATCACAACCTTCACAGCCAATGACTGCAGTGTTACAGACTGAGGTGTGTATGAGGAATAAGCAGTAGGAAAAGATTAATCCATCATTAAGAACATGGCCTCTTGCATTGTCTATGCCACAAGAGGAAAAAAAATCTACTCAGTGAATACATTTAAGAAATAAAGTTGTCTTTACATGCTGTATATTTCATAATTTCTGGAAGTTTTTGTTTATTTTTCACAGATGTTAGCAAAGGTTTTATCTTTACAATCTCTCAGTGGCTTCTGTTTGACTGCATTCTGTAAGCCCAGCAAACCTAATCTCAGGTGCACAGTAAGTTGGGTTCTGCAGCAGTAAGGACCATCAGGTGAATGTAAGTAACTCTTATCCATGAATCACAACTAAGCTCACTTTCCCATCATGGTGTCGGTTTTACAAATGAAAATGTTATTTAGAGCTTTTTAGGCAGAAAATATATACCAATGGAGAAGACTCCTTCAGCAAGAATTACATACAAATAGTACCAATTACTTTTGGGACCATAAACAGACTCTTTGCTGTACACGTGATTAGTGCAAACATAAAAAAAAGACAAAATGCAAAAAAGACAAAATGCAAACCTTACATGGAGACTTCTGCCATAAAGGACTTCAAATGCCACACTAATTCCACCATCTGAGGAGGCAGAGAATAAGATATTTTTCAGAAGAAATTTCCTAAATCTGAAAAGTAGCTTTTGGTTTTCTGTGGGAAGTTTATTTCTTTAGAAATATATTATGGTGGTGAATTTTTTGTTCATTTCAGTTTTGGTCCAACTATAATGTTATGAGGGAGGAAGTGAATCAAAATATCTTACAATTGGCAAATCATTTCTTCTAAAAGACCTAAAAAGTGGTTTTTCTTCTGTATATTCTCTAGTTAGTGAAGGAGACCACTTTTAAATTGAGGTATACATTTCTGCAGAGGAACTACTGATTAAGATGTGTGCAGCTTTTTTGCTGTAACTCAATGATTTTTATGTCCTTGAAACAAATTGGCAGCTGCTTGCGATCTAGTAAGTGTGTCAGCAAAAGTGACCCATATGTCAACCTTTCACTTTGCAACCCTCTGCTGATTGTGAAAGAAGCGTGAAAAAATTCCAGCAGGTTCCTGTTCCCTTATTTTAAGTCCTATGACATGTGGGTGTTTCAGATCTGCAAGTTCCTGATTTATTAAAAAAGTGGAAATTTTCATGAGGACAAACATTTGCAAGATTTTGTAGAATTCTTTCTTCGGAGGAGGCTAGGTGTTTCCCATCAGTAACCTTACAGTCGACATCTTTTAAAGTGTATCCCCTATCTGCTTCATTACTTATGTTTTAGGATCCCTTGTAGCTAGCAAACAACACTGAGAACTGTGATTTTCAAAGGGTCCCCTTGTACTTCAGTGCTCAACTCAGTTGAAACAGAATCTGAGTGCCTAACATCTTTTTGATAACTGTACTTGCATTTCTAATTCTAGTCCCAGCTATGACCAAGTGAAAAGGTACATGGGAGCTAAGGGAGGAAAGACAAAAAATTAGATTTTATTTCTCAAAATTCAAAACCAGTTTACTTAGCTTCTTTTACACACTGCTTTAAAAGTAGATGTTAAAATTTTTAAAATTTTCTGCCCTTTAACAGTAAACTGTTTTGTGGTTGTGAGTAGGTAACTTGACTAGTGTCACACTTCAGTGAATCTCTTGGATGAAAACAATGCCAAAAGTTAACAGAGATCATATAAGAGCTACTTTTCTGTTGAGTAAGACAGTTTTGCAGTGTTAGTTTTCTCAAGTAGTTACTGTGGTATCTTTCATTTCGAAAGCTGAAGTTCTGAAACTTTTCAAAATCTTCCTCAGCCAATTTGAATAATATTTTTCATGGCTTTGTTCTGAACCCTTAAAAACCCAGAGAAACCAGTAGGATCCTCTCCATTTCTGTGTTTCTTTGTTGGTCTACGTAGGTTTTTCTTTGCAGATGGCATTGTAGACACTACACAATCTCTTTACAGAGAGTACTTTAAGGGCACCACATCCTCTCAGCAATGCTTCCTTGGCTCATCAGGTTAGATGGTGACATGCTGGCTTTCATGCATGCACTTATGGGACCATCATTACACATGGGGCACCTCAAGATAGAAACCAGACCGCTGACCCGAGTAAGAATGGGTCACTGAAATGATGCATCAAAGATGGTACTCCACTCCATCTGACATACAAAACCAATCCCACATAGTAACGTGCTCCTGTGAGAAGACGCCACCAGTGAAATGGCACATAAAGGAATCAGAATAACAGGGTGAAATATAGGTATCATTTTGGCAGTTCTGTCAAAGATATTACTAGGACAGTGTGTTTGTTTTGTTGCCTCACCCTATGCACGGCACTTTCACAGACTGCATATTATTTCTCATGGCTTAAGAAGATGTGATCCTTACAAGTAAATGGAAGATTATTTTCTGCCAGCATGCTGACAAGTATAACTTCTCCATTAATTTTGGTTCTTTCTGTGAAGCTGTGTTCTTACTAAAAACGATGCTGGACGTGGCGAGACTAACCACAAAGCTGCTCCTATAATGTTTGCACAGCTGAAAAGTTACTCTGTCCCTTTTGGGTCTTTTCTACAGCAGATTGGAGAAGCTTGATTTTTTCCAAGAGATTTTATCCTCCTTTTTTTCCTGCAGCTCTTTTTCCTGGAGCATTTATTTCCTCTGGCTGTATGATAGTAATTATTCTGCATGGATACATCTATGACCCTATGAGAAAGGTGAGTGTAAAATGGACAATCATAAGTTCTATTTAAGGACCAGTGGCAAGGAATAATATGAAAGCAACAAAACTGTCCAGAAGGCACTGACATTAGAAGAGAATCTTAACATTCCTCCCTCCCCTCCCCATCTCACTGAAGTTTTAAAGTCTTGGGAATTTTCCTTAAGAGTAAGTTTAATGTGCAGCAAATAAAGACTTACCCACATGACCCTCATCAGCATTTATGGGGAGTTATTTTGATTCTCTTTTGGGGAACCTTGCTACTGGGATCTGCAAAGTGCAGCTGTGGAGCACAAGTGCAAGGATGGCAGAAGCTTATTGTTGCCTTTCACAAGAGACAAGGCTGATGGAGGGGTGTGTAGGAGAAAGCCTTCCCAGAGTCACTGCTGAAGGAGCCACCATTTAGGCGCTGTAGCTCTAGACATTTTTTTTTTTTGTAAAGAACAGATTACAAAGCACCTACCATTCAGAAGGCAATGGAGTTTCCCTAGCTACTACTGTTGAAGGTGCAGCTGCAGCTCATGTAAACCATATTTGAGGCCACTACAAAAAATAAACCGCCAACAGAATAACAATGAACATAATCCAGGACACAGAGATCTGCTGGGTAAGTACGTGGGGCTGAGGCTTGCTCTGAGCTCCACTCCATCCTGGTAGCACTGCTACCTTCTAGGCAGTCCAGCTCGACCTGAGGGACAAGAGCAGGGAGAGAAACCTGCAAGGTCAGTTCAGGACAAATCCTGGAACGAGAAAGCTAACAGGGCCAGCAGGAACAGCATCTTCTAGAGGGAAGGTAGAGGTGTTTGGCCTCTGAGATTTGAGAAGAAAAAGTTCTCTGAGCACCGTCCCAATTTCCACGCCTCCATGACACAGCAGGGCTCTCGCTCAGCATCGCTACTCCTCACAGCTTTTAACTAGCTTCCCTTATTTTTAAGGATTACTTTTTATGGGCTGAATACAGGATGAGGAGTACAAGTCGACTTGAGATTTGTAGGGTTTGGTATAGAGAAACAGACTACCTCCTTTATTTGAATTCTGCTCTCGCAACAGCCTCTCACTATGCAATGGATAGAACCGAAGATCAAAAGTCTGTTTTAAGACTGTCTGGAATTCACTCTACAGGTGTTGCTCTTAACATACCGCTTTTAAATTAAATCATTTTTTTTTCTTATTTCACACTCGTACTGCCTTGCTTCTAGAGCTTGCAAGTCACAATTCCAGCTGGACAAAAGATGTAATGCTATATCCAGGAAAAGAAATCTTGTTTAACTTGAATGTAAAATACTAGATCCTGCACATCGGACTTCTTGCAGCCCAGTTTCTCTGACTAAACTCAGCTAACACACACACTTACCTGGTGAGAATTTAATAGCTGTAGAAGATACAGATACTGTGCCTTGATTTGCAAGCAGAAACCAGAATGAAACTTTCCAGAATGGTTCCCTGAACTATATAGTTCCAGGAATTCTGGGAGTCTCCATGGACATTCAAAACTTACTTGTATTTTTATGCATAAAAACAAGTGACACTTTGAGATTTTCATTTGTGATTATTTGCTGTACTTGCATATGTAGTTCTCGATGTAAATTAATCTAAAATTTTATGGCATTATTGGGATTTTTGTTTTTAAGTCTGCCCCTTAAAGCCAACAAATAGACATCTGCTTTGAAAACTCTTAATTTTTAGTGTCCCATGTGCTTGTGACTCCTCAAAACTTCAGCATTTTTTCCTCAGGTATTTAAATATTAATTTATTTGATCTTCACTCATTCCACTTAATACACGGAATAAAGAAAATATTGCAAAGTCACCTTCACATAAAATGCAAATAAAAAATATTCGAAGGGGCTGGAAGGCACCACCCTAGCCGCTTAGGACTTGAGCAGTTGGGTGGGATCTGAATCCCTTGGATGCCATAGTTTGCTGTTCTGCCTGAAAAAGGACTACTGACAGTTTGCTGTGTGACACTACAGGAGGTGATACGTAGCTGCCAGGTGGCAGAGCAGGAGGAAAACTGAGGATACCGCAAGCAGCCGTGCAGTGGGAGCAGGTCCCACCACTGGGGCTGGCAGGGGAGACCTGCCCGTACCCTCAAATGGAAGCAGCAGCAGCAGCAGCTCCTCTCAGGCGAAGGAGGTTGTTGGCTGGCTGGCTGGCCAGACTGCCCTGGGCTAGCGGGACAGCCTTCAAAGCCAGCGCTGGCATTTTTATCAGTTGCTGCTGGCTATATAACTGGTTGGAAAATTTCTGACAGAATAATGTTTCCATTAAAGAGACAGTTATATTAAAATTGGCACATTTCACATGAAGATGACAGCATTGATTCATTTGGACTCTTCCCATTTGAAAAATGAGCCTTCTCATTTCAATTCTGTGCTATGAAAACAGCTCATCTCAACTTTTACCACTTTGATTTACTGTGCATTTAAATACTAAATGAGCTGTAATATACATATAATATAGATAGATAGTATTCTGACATTGAAGAGTCCTAGTGATTTAACTTTATAAAAAAGGTTTCACAGTATCAAAAGCAAACATTTTGATAGCAGATTCACACTGCAGTTTCCACAGTGTCTATTCACAGGAAGCGTGAATGATGAGGCTTTACAAAAACAAAACGAGAAATCAGATTTGTCTATGTAAGGCAGCTAGGCAGGTTTCTGAACACCTCTGCAAGGGAACCACTGACCAGAGCTGTTGTGTTCTGCGGGGCAGATGCTTGGAAGAGGCTCCTGTTTTCCACAGGCTTGATCATTGCCCACAGCTAAGCTAAGGAGCCAGCATGATTACTGCTTCCTTTCCTCTCCACTTGAATTTACTGTCAGTACACTCTGCTCTGCTAGAAAGCCATGGAAATGCAGGACTGACCACAGCTGCTCATCAGCCAGCCCTCATGTCCTTCTCCCTCCACTGGCTTTCAAATTGGGATGCAGCCTTTTAGTTAGTGGCTGGCCAAACACAGCTGTTAGAAATGCTTTGTCCCAGCAAGGCTGCAGGACCCCGCGATGTCAGTGTAATTGAACAATAATGATTGAGGTGTAGAATATCTCCTGGGGAACGGATAACCAGCTGGGAGGAGTTAATGGCCCACATTGTGCTTTGGCTCATTAACCGCTAGCGGATATTAATCCCCAGAGAACATTCCTAATGGGGGTTGGTGTTGCTGTTTGAAATGAGGTTGTATTTTGTTTTCTTTATGCCTACCTGTTTGTTCTCGCTCATGTTATGAGTTTGATGGTGATCTCTTTCTCTTTGTCAGAGAGAGTCACAGGGGTCCTAAATCTCCTCCATGTGGCCTAGTAAGGGTCTTGAAGTCACCAGGTGGTAATGGGCTGCTCCTGCACAGCAGTGCCTGGCTGTGCTAACTCCCGGCCCATGGGCCAACCGCAGATTCCCTTACTGCAGCTCAGTTCCACACTGGCATGGGAGTTTTCTCCTTTTCTGTAGGCACTACAACACAAGTATGAGAAAGGGAAATGGAGAGAGAGTGACTTATGACATCTTCTAACTTATTCAGGGAAACTTCAAGGAGCTCTGCAATTTATAAGCTAAAATTAATTATTCTTTAAAGGGAGCTGTCCCACAAACTGTTTCTGAGAAGAAAAAGACGTAAAGCAAATAAGCAGCTGTTTTTAGAGGACGTAAAAATATAATAACAGAAGTTATTTATGGGTGTACCTTTGTCAGAGAAGCTCAATAACATTATCAGCTAAATCACATCCCCAGTCTTTTACAGCTTCCCAACAGTAATAGAAGATAGCCTCTTATTTTTAGCTAGTCCAATAAAAGAGATTGCATACAATTTTATATCACTTTTTGTACATTTTAAAGTTATTTTATTTTCTACTCAGAAGGGAAATACTCACTGGAAACATCATACTGAAAAATCAAAACTCCTTTTTCCAGCCTTTCTCCTAAAAATATGAGGGACAGCTCTGGGAACCAGCATCAATGTAAACAGCTCCTGCTGGGCTGTCCACTGGGAATTACCTGAAAGTAATTTCTTCTGGAACTCCGTTGACCATGGTAAAACTACACCAAAGGTGAAATTGCAACTGGCTACAAGGAGGAAGGACAGAATCATTGTGGATACCATGGTGCTTGTACCTGAACACATGGCTTACTAGTGGGTTTGGAATTGCTTTCTTTGTATCTGCGCTAGAACCATGAGGGAAAATCATTAACGGCAGGAGGAATTAAAATGACAGAGGCTAAGGGCAGCTATCCAGTGAGATGCAGCCCTTATCTATGTGCCCAGAGCACTTGCCATGAACTCATTTAAAAAACTGCACTGTTTTATATCTGGTGCTCGAGAGAAATACTCATTTGAATTACTTTGCAGCAACAGCGCTTTTTATGTTAAAGGTCAGATAAACTTAGACTACTGCTGTAGAAAAAATCCATTCAATAACAGGGCTGTGTCTGAAAGACAAGAGGTTTGAGAGGGTTTTTTTGTTCAGTTTTCTTGTACTGGTTGCCTTGGCAAGAACAGAGGCATTAGGCAGGGTCGGTCTTATTCAACAAGAGCAAGGTGGTTGGTGGCAAGGCTGAGTGGCCTCTGGGCACCTGGGTCGCGTTAGACTGGAGTGGTTATGAGCGCACAGAACAACCAGCCAACTTGACTTAGTCTAACCAATTTCATGGGGAAAGCTGCAGATGAGGAAGGAATGTTTTATAGGTAGAGTTTTGACCCTCACTAAGCCAAGGGACTGTGGGCCAATTTGCTGATGCAATGGATTTTGTTCACTTTTATGTATATAACTATATTGTATATTTTCCAACAAAAGTTGTTTGCCATTTCATCTTCTAAAAGACCCTCCTATAATCTTAAAAAATTGAAGAATACCTGGAAAGCAACTAGAAAGGTCACAACTTCAGTCCCTGAACAATGAGAACAGACACATTCTTGGACAGGGAAGATTTCAAGCAAGACCACTGAGGAGTCTGACTCTAGCAGTAACTACTGACAGCTTGTACAAAGTCACAAAATGAAAAGGGAGAGAGACTGAAACATATGACCCCAGTGAAATAACTGTTCCTGTGGCATGGTGGCTGGGTGGAATAGTATGAGATAAATATACTTACAGTAAGAAAAGAAAATAGAGTGACCACTATCCTCAGGATGCTATAAAATGCAATAGAATAATATTCCTCTCTTTCAAACTTTGTAAGTGTATTACAAGTAGAATGAGGACTGAATTTAAACAAAATAATACTTTAAGGGACAAATAATAAGAAATTGGTTTCTTTATTCTTTTTGTTATATTGTCTCATACCACTTTTATTTCTTGAGTGCTTATGGGACTGCCACAGAATCTTGAACTCATTACTTTAAGAATTTGTTCTCCTAATGCTTAGATGCTATTAGAGAGTCAAAGAAGCAAGTCCATGACAAGTGACAGCTTGAAGTCCTACAGTCTTGATGGTGCTTCTCAAGTTTTCGACATAGTTCTTTGAGAAA
>Ga0181612_136681_pt1 | contig 26096 bp, 23 predicted proteins | sample HoacroProtozoa21_FD_119630 | JGI IMG/M metagenome (GOLD analysis project Ga0181612, IMG submission 119630) | Hoatzin crop microbial communities from Cojedes, Venezuel. Combined Assembly of Gp0051906, Gp0051904, Gp0051908
ACACACACACACGGCGTGCTCGGAGCTCCTGCGCTCCCTGGTCCTAGCTCCAAACTCTCGCTTGCCCTCACGAACCTCACTAACACACCAATTTGCCACGGATATTATTTTAAACGGTGCTTCCGAGTGACCCGCAAATTTGCACACACAATAAAACCTAATCTGCATCCGCAGGCTGTGAAACGGCGTGGGGACGCTGGGGTGTTCGCTTCCTACAATCTCTCGTACACACACAGACCCTTTTCCAGAGAGCAAATCTGGAGCCTGCTTTCGGCAGAGAATACCCGTCCCCTTCCTCCCACAGGCACCCCAAAAACCAGAGGCCAAACCGGGCTGGAAGAGCTGCCTCGACAGTGGCAACCAGGCTGAACAGGAGAGAAGAAAATGTCAGAGAAGGGATCTTAAAACCGCCCTAAACTGTGCTGCTTTGGGTGGACTGGTCTTCTTCAAGTGCTATTTTTAACCCTGCATCTCGTTCTTGTGTTTTCTGCACACCAACCCTTAGACTGCGAATTCTCCCTCCCTCCTAATATCTGCTTCATTTCAGGATATTTCCCCAACCCCATCTTGGCAGAGCACAGTTCCCACACACCCCCACGCAAACTCTGCAAACGGAGGATTTCGACTTCTCTCAGACACCCACAAACGCCCTCAGGACCTGACCCCCCCCATCCCACCGGGCTGTGGAAACGGGGTGCAGCCCCCCAGGCTCCCCTGGCTCCGGGGGGATTCCCAGCATCATTTTTAGCCCTTCATTCCCAACAGATAACGAAGCCGGCGCAGGAGGATTGCGTTAGCGCGGAGGAGCGGGTGCTGCTTCGTTCCATCACCTCCGCCGGTTTCACCGATTCCCCGTAAACCAGTAAATGCTGCTGGGGAGACGTTACGGAGGCGTTTAAATGCAGCAGCAAATGGGGGTCCGTGCCGCAAAGCCAGGTATTAAACACATAAGCAGACCATTTAAATCCATCTACTGCTAATGCCTCCCAGTTCACCGAGAACCTGAAGCACAGGTACCTTCCAGTTTTGTGAAGGTTTTGCACAGGAAGATCTCGCTCCAAAAATTCCCTTCTGCAAAAAATTTAAAGTGGGAAAAAAGTTCCTTTTATTTATGTATTTATTGTCAAACGATTGTATGTGAGAGAGAGAGGAAAAAAAAAGTGTTTATTTTAATCAAACCCAGAATATTTAAGCAGCTGAAATGGGTTTATTTTTCATGTTAAAAAGGGACATTTTGAAAACACTCCATGAAACGAAAAAAATCAACCCAAAACGCCTTGATCACGAAATAAATTATTTAGCTCTTATATAAACCCTGGCACGAAGCGACAAACATTTTTGTCACTTTTGCGCAGCCCTGATTACCGTGCATTATGCTTTCTAACAGCTTTTCCTAGCATCATCACTAATGGATTTTATAACATGCTTTATAACAGGTTATTAAGGAATATGGCTATAGCTGGTAATCGCTGTATAATATGAATAAAGCATTTAAGAAACGGCCCCTTCATTTAAACTGTTAACTGGGAAAACCGTCGCGTTATAAATAACAGAAGTGAGAGGCATTTCTGGGGGGGGGGCTCCATCTCCAGCCCTGCAAAACCGCGTATTTGCACGTTTCTTTCTTTCTCTATCTTTTTTTTTTAAAAGAGTAAACCCCACTCATTCATCACTATTCTTAAAACCTACTTTTGCCGCGATGCCCACAAGAAGCGAATCCCTCGAGACTATTTTCTTTTATATGATGAGTCATTTATTTCATACCATGGTATCATAAATTTTAAAAAAGTTCAAGCGCGCTGTGCATGGGCCATTGCCAAGGAACCGTGTCATCTCGCGGCTGTGTTTACGGTCTCTCCTTCCCCACACCTCACTGTTTTGTCATCCCGTCACTGAATCATTTCGGGCTTGATCCTGCTCCCATTTAAGTCAATGGCAAAATTCCCATTGACGTCAACACGAACAAGAAACGAGCTATCTGGGAGCGAGATGATAGATGAATGTGGACGTATATATCAAACCGGGGCCCGATGTGGAGTAGCTAACTAATAATAAAAAATTATAGTCTGCTGTGATAGTAGGGGAATAGTAGGTGGGCTTGGGGAAGTGAGGAATAAAATTAACATTGTAATTGGGCAGGTATTTATAAATCTGCATCCTGGAGGAGTTTTAAAATGTCTGTTAAAAATAAAAAATATCGACTCCTCCCCAACTAAGAGACCGCTGCGGGTTTCTGGGGAGCGCCCACCCCGGTCCCACGGATGCTCCAGCATCCTGCATCCTGCATCCCTCATCCCGCATCCTGCCCGCACCCCACATCCTGCATCCCGCAGCCATCCCGCACCCCTCATCCCGTACCCATCTGGCATCCCACATCCCTCATCCCACATCCCACATCCTTCACCCCATATCTCGCATCCCTCATCCCTCATCCCACATCCCGCATCCCTCATCCCGCACCCATCTGGCATCCCGCATCCCTCCTCCCACATCCATCCCACATCCCTCATCCTGCACCCATCTGGCATCCCGCATCCTTCATCCCATATTCCACATCCCGCATCCCTCATCCCACATCCTTCATCCCGCATCCATCCCGCATCCCCCGGCGGGTGCGTGTCAGTCCCCGCTCCACAAGCAGGTGGCAGTGGCGACATTTCCCGACGAGGTTTCTCAGCTGGAAATGTCCAAAGCGGGGAGAGGAGGGGGGAGAAAAACCCTCGCCCAGGAACAAACACACAAAAATAAATAACATCTCGAAACGTTAACTTCTTTCCCTCTATCAGATCATTGTTAACAGCTAATAAAATATCAGTCTGCAGGGACACGAGATATAACCAATACCCTAATAAAGAGAGTCAAAGAAAGGAAATTAGATCTGCCGGGTTTTTATACCATTCGAATAAAGTGATGGATCTGAAGATTTGGAAAATCGCTTCCTAAAAAATTAAAAGCGAAGCCTGCGCGTGCCAGCAGGTTGCTGAGCCACGGAGAGCCGGGACGCGGCTCTGCCGCAGATCAGATTTCCTCCTCTTGTAACTATTGGTTAATGTTTTTAAAAAGGGCCCATTAGCAAACGCCACATGTGAAATGATTCATTGGTGGAAACCCATACGAAAAAGTATTACGGTCTCTGCTCCTATACTGCAATGTAATTAATATCAATTGAATTAATCATAGTGAGTTAAGTGAAATGTTATTAAACAATGCACACACGCAAACATCATGGCATCCCCCTTCAGACAAAACCTAACGTTTCCAATATTTGCCTGCAGCTGACAACAATAAATCCTCTTAAATTTGCCTTCCAAGGTCAGCGAGTGCGGGAGATGCATGTATATGATTTTCTAGTTTACCTGCTAAGGAGAGAGAGGGGTCAGTAAATTACACTCCCAATTCAGCCTAATTGAATAGACTAGTGGACGTCAGACTGGGACTGGAGGGAGCATGAGGACGTACTTGACAACACAGATCTGTCACCGCAGACAAGAAGAGACAGGTAAATGGACTGACAGAGGGGAAAGATATACCACGCGTATAATAACCACCATGTGATGAGAAGAACAAGTGTTAAAGGAAGAATAACAGAGCCACCTCCATTATCTGGAAAGCAACTTCACTCTTTTTTTTAATTAGTGGAACCTGCGGCTGACAAGGGAGGGCAAGATTGAAGACTCGCTGGGAGCTCATTACATATTCTCATCCTGAAATGGGTGGCAAGAGGCAACGTTTTTAAGCAAACCCAGTTGCGTTTCTCTGGAGCAGGACAACTTCCAGGATTTGCCAAATGGGCAAGGAATGACAGGTTGATGTTTTCAAGAAAAATGGATTCCCACTGCAAATCTGTTAGAGCAGCCAAAGCAGCAACCCAGGGATTACACAGCGTTTGCTCTTCTATGGGGCTATTTTACACATAGGTTTCAAGGTTCTTTATATGAGAAGGCTTAATGGCATTAATCCCGCTTCACAGATAGAGAAAGTGAGGCAAAGTCATTTGCTCAAAATTACTCAGTTGAGACCAAGAACCAATTGCTCCGACGACTGCTCCAGAGCCTGAACCGCAGGGATGAGCAGAGAGGAGCAGCAAGCAGACCAAGTACGGCGAGAAGCGGACTGACAAGAGAGGAGGGGAGGCGAGGTGTTCATGGGAGAACTCCAAGCTGGGTCTCTTCACTAGTCTGATCTGACAATGCCAAAATCACTGTACTAGACCTTGGAAAAAGTAGTAGCGCAGAGGCAGTGTAGGGATTGAGGAAATGAAGGAAAACTAGGAACCACAGAACTAAGCATCCTAATATATTAATGCAGCAGTGCAGAAATAAAACAAATATACTTGTATTTTTAGAAGAGGGGCCGGGAAAAGTCTTCAGAGACAAGTTTGTTTTCCACAGCAGAGGCTCTTCAGTTGGGAATTTTTCCTCACACTTAGCAGCTCCTGCCAGAGGACATCAAAACCCAGTAGAAATGTTAACAAGCTACTACCGGGAACGGGGAGAGTAGAAGAGGAACGTTGGATGTCGTCATCCAGTTTAATCAATAAGCAAACCAAGGCAAAACATGTTCCACTCATCTCAAACTCATCAGCAAAGTTCAGGCAGAAACCAGCAATCTGAACTATTAATCTCATTTTAAGTCACAATAATATAAATCCACGTGGAGTACTACACAGCTCACTGATGGAGCCCGTAAGCTTCACATCTTTCCCTGCATCATTAACGGCAGGGTCCAAATGAACATTATCAACGATGTTTTGGTGAATAGTTGATCAAGCATCTTTTAGCTGCCCAACATTCCTGTGCCCTTCCCAAAAGAGCACGGTCCCAGTAAAATGTTGGAGACTCTTGAAGGCAAAGTGCAACCTTGGATGGACAGCAAAGGTTAGCCTGTTTGACAGTGAACATAATTTCAAAGAACAAGACTAGAAGATCAGAACACCGCTGATGGGATAACAGGACATTCTGGCACTTGCAGGTGACAGAGATGGCAGAACACAGTCTGAATTCAAGCTGCAAAGTACCCTTAAATCCAAGCATCACAGGAAAGGTCTCCGTGGTTAGCTATGGACCAAGTTAAAATGGTGGCATCCCATCTTCCTGCAGCTGCATCACTCTCTGTGACCTGCCAAGGGCATTCCCTGATGAAGGGGGTGCCCAGAAGCCTGCACTGTTGAAGAAAGCTCCATCCCCACTATCAGATCTCAACCTCTGGTGAGGAGTCTTGTCCTCAAAACATGGCAATTCTTCCACCTGGCGGAGAGTAAGACCTGGGGCTGGCCTGATCCTCCCTGCCCTTCATAACAGGGACAGCTTCAGAGCAGCTCTTTGGATCAGCATTTCACACCATCCCCGAGAAGTTCCCCAGGCACCTGCAGAGGATGAGCAGTGTTCACCAGCTCAGCATGTTTGGCTCTCGCTGCCTTCAAAGTCCCAAATCCCAAAGATACAAGACTGCCTGAAGATCTTGGCCATCATTTAAGCAATGGTCTGGCATCCATGGTTGAAAAGAAAGTTGGAAACCAACACTTCTCAGTTCCACAGAGGACAAAAAGCCTGACTATTAAGATGACCTGCCCTTTTTAGTTCATGTCCACTTCCAGTGGTACCATGAGATGAGAGAGGGTTGATATTAAACATGTGAGGGGGGGCACAACCATTACAGTTCACAGAGTGGAATAGGAAGCTGGGAATGTCTTATGGTTAAAATTCCACTGCCAGGAGGAGAGTAGGTAATCGTGGCCACCCCAATGGACATGGGTCTGAGGCTCAAGCTCTTCAGAACGTGGGGCAGATCTGGGGACCTCCCTCTGGCTTCAGACTCTGCACGTGTCATGGAGAATGGGGGCACAGGAATTATCAAATTCACAGAATTTTATGGACAATTTCTACTTACACAGTGCTTTGGAAGGACATTTTAAGAGTGCATAAGGTACCACGGGAATAGACATAAGGCACTAGAGGAGACCAAGCATTACTATCACCACTCTGGGACTTTCTTCTATATAATTCCAGTGTAGTCAGTCATTCAATTTTAATCATAACTAATGCAATGCCTTTTACAAGAAGAGGTCGTGCTATATTCTAATCCATTTTGTAATTAAGCATAAATTTTAAAGAATCAATTGACTACAGTGATGAACTCACAGTTTACCCAATGCCTTCGCTGCCAAAGGGTGTCCCTGTGCAATTAACAGATTTAAAAAGACCTGGCTAAAGGATGGAAAATGATCCCAACCTCTGGCACGCAGTCTTATCTGGGAAACAATGTCAGGAATAAAGCAGCAATGCCATAAAGATAAGGTGGAGAGGCAGGAGGGTGGGTTTTTTAAGGAAATATTTAACAAGAGAGAAGAAGAATGGTCTGATTTGGGACTGAGCAGGAAAGGGAGGCTTTGACCCCTAAGAGGAAAATCTTGCGAAGTGCTTGGGAGAGACACTATCGGAACTTCAGCATTATCTTTAGCTTTCATCTTGGGCATCTTCCAGTTCCTCCAGTTAACGCCTTTTCCACTGGCCACAGCCAGGATGGACCCGATCCTGCACACACTGGTGGGAATGGTCCCTTCCATCAGCCAGTTCAAAGTACTGGGACTGTCCAGGCAGGCCCGTGGTGGGAGGTATCGGCAGGGTCTGGGCAGCGATCTGCTTTGTCTGATTTTGATGAAGTAGCCAAAGAAGCATAACGAGCCCCTCAGGTCCAACTCTCTTCCCCGTCCAGAGGAAAATAATTTAGCCTGAGAACTTGAAATTGGAGTCGGGAGAAGATGAGTTCTCTCTCTCTGCAGTTTTGTTAATTTAAACTGGACTTTATTAGGCATGATTTTAAAATCTAAACATTTTTAACCAGAGCCAGGATTTTAAATGTGCTAAACAGTCTGGCTGCAGGAGTTTGGACGGCTGCAGAAATTGCTGCCATTTGCAAAATTTGGACGCGGACGCTGGGATGATTTCAAGCGTCTCCACCCCCCCGGACGAGCCCTGCGTCCTGGCTGTGGCCTCGGCTCCAGCTCCAGCACCTGCATCCGTCGGATGCTTCGCGACCCAGCCGGCCCCTCGGCCGCTGTCGGCAGAGGGCAATGAAGGCCACGCAGAAAACCCCACGCCAGCACCACCCAGAAGACAGAAAGCAGAATTTTTTCCATCCAAATCGCAAGCCGAGCGGCCCCCAAATCCATCTCCTTTCCCAAATCTGGGATCAGATTTCTTCCCCGTCTGACAACAGAGCATTTTTGCTTGTGTTTACACAGGGCAGAGCAGAGCAGAGCCTTGCTTCCCATACAAACACTTTCTCTGCAGCCAATGCTCCCTTCGCGCGCACAAGGGCGAGCCTTCCCAAACGCCCCTCGCGCGAGCCCGAGGTCGGAATCCGTCCCACTGTCTATTCATCAGCGCAGAGTCCGGGGAGATTTTATTCTCTTCCTTTCTAAAGCCAAGATGAACGCTGCATGTGCTTCAGACCCTCGCAGCCTCAACGGCAAGGCTCTACGCAAACACAGTTGCTAAGGAGAAAACATCGCTCTCCCCATGTCCTCCTAAAAATACTAATTAAAACCAAGCCCGCTCGCTCTCGCAGGGTACCAGAACGATGCGAGGCAGTGAACTCCACGAAGCCAGCCAGCGGCATCGGGAACAGGCTGGAATGATTTGGTTTTGACCGCCAGATGACCTCGAGGGCTGCCCGGCCTGATGGACAGTCGGACCATTAGTCCTTTTAACACACATTCTTTTCCCGAAACGCAGACATCACTCCGCTGGTTCGCAGAGAGAGAGAGAGTGAGCGAGCACCATCTAAACCAGCCATGACCCTGCCCGCTGGGTTATGGGCCCTAAGGCGAGGGGGAATTCATTCGGGGAAGGAAGGCGACAGCTCGCCTTTCACAAAGAGCCCCCGAAACCCCAAGCATTCTCCCCAAGCCTGAGAAAACCATGACACGCCACGGCAGCCCCGCGAAAGGAGGGTACGGAGCTCCGCATTCCCATCCCCGTGCCCCGCAACAAAAGGGAAGAGGCAAATCTCTCCTCTCTTTGTGTTTCCCGATGCCGGCGTTGGGTTTTTTCCCAACTCAAATAAACGCTGAACGTCCCTCGCGGTGCCCTTTGGGAACGGCCACGCTGCTCCGTGCTCTTTTATCAGAGAATGCAAAATCCCGATTTCTTTTCTTTGCCCCCTTCTCTTCCGCCGAGGCATAATTTTTTGGTCTTATTATTCCAAGCAAAATGAGGCAAGAGCGAACGAGCCCTGCTGCTAATAGACCAGAACAACCTATTAATCCAGAGCAAAATTAAGCAGCGCAAAGGTTAGGGAAACGAGAGTCTTGCTGTTTTTTAACCTCATAACCGAGGCCTGAGCCTAAAGCCTGCAGATGATGAGAGTTTTTTCTACTGAGTTTAACGAGATTTGAGCCAGGAGATTTAGGTGCAATCAAGGCTCTGCAGATATCCAGAGGCATTGTGCCTCAACAGAACCAGAACTTCAGCAATATCTGCAATTTTCTGTCACCTTGCTGCCAGACTGAGAGCAAACTGCTAGTGCCCACAGCTGCCTCAGTTTCCCCAACTGAAAAATGAGGATAATAATCCTCCTTCGGCAGGTTTATCACAAAGAACACCTATTAAGTGCTCCAAGACTACCAGATGGAAGAGAATAAAACCCACAAATTGCTACAATACACTGTTGTTATATTCATTTGCTCTGCCTGAACCAGTAGCTTAAAAAGAGGCTGAATTCTGCCGGCAAAATTAATACAAAGCAGCAAAGTACACTTTGAGGTGGAAGGGGCAGCGTGGAGAGGGATTTTCTGCCCCATGCCCCAAAGAGATGACTCATCCCATCCAAAAATAAAAAGAGTAAATAAATACAGATGCCAAGCCCACAACATGGGGGGGGAAGCTTTTCATCTCCCTTCTCAGTGACCGCAGCAGACAGAGCCTTGCCTGTCCCGAGCCCATTTTAATTTCCCTCTTGGGCTGACCGACAAGCTATGCTGAGCTAAATGAGGAAACATCTGTTTGACTTTCCGAAAGCTGGCACTGGGTGCCGAGGCCCGAATCCTGAATGCCACTTTCACAAAAGCCAGCCTCTCCCGCTGGAACCAGCCCAGCCCGGGCAGAGGCAGCAGCGCTGCGGTCGAAGGCTCCAGACTTTCTCCTTACTCGAGATGTAAGCTCAGAAGGGAGGCTGCGTCGGAAACGCAGGCTCTCGGCCTCTGCTCCCCTTACTAGGAGAGAAACGGAATTGCAGAGGGCAAGCTGAGCCCCATTTCCCCACGCAGCCTTTCCCACTGCAGCTTGTTTCGGGACGACTGAGACGATGGGGAGCATTGTAACTCCTCTGAACAAGAGACAGAGAGCAACTTCGGATGCCTCCAGCCTGCTCTATGTCCAGGAAAACTTTACAGAGGTCTTTAATTATTTTTTTTGAGTTGCTTCCCACAGTCCCTGACATTTTGCAGGCTGCTGGCTGTTTGTTTTCTCTAGCACGGTGGCTGTACAGTAGAGTGTGCCTGACCCCTGCACTCCGGCCAGAAGTGTGTCTAATGCTCCTACAAGGTAACCTTTTCACTGGAGTTCTCTTGGGTGACCCCAGAGTCCCATCTGTCCGAAGACTAACTCCTACGGCATGTGGAAAATGCAGCTGGCCTGTCTCCAGAATGCCTCCTGCAAGATCGACCCATCTGCATCTTTTCTGCTTTATCCAAGTTTGCAGTATGGCATATTTCCCCCTTCTCCCTCTGCACAACCTCAAAAATTAACTCTTTCTTCCCAGGATCTAGGATTTAGTTTAAGCAAAATGAACCGAGCATTAGGAGCAAGTTTAGACTGACTTGCACCCACACAAATCCGCAGTGACTTCAGCTAAATTATACTCCGAATTTACTTTATAGTGGATAAGAAAATATTCTGGCCCTTTATTCCCTCCCTTTCCCCGGGAGGATTTGCCCATCTCATCGTGTTCCCAGTCCCTCTTCAGCAGCTGGCAGAGCCGATGCTGCTGTGGGGACGATAAGATGCTGCTGGTAGTGCTTGAGGGACAAGCTCAGAACGGAAAGTGGCCCGATCCCAGCGATTACCGGTAAACGACAGCCAGGAGGGACTTTCGGCAAACGATCAGCTGGGTGGGGGCCGCACCATGGAAGAGTGCGTTTCCACTTTGATGGAAACAACTGCGTGCTTCAATTCTTCAGGGAATCTTCTTAATAGTGAATTAGTGGCTGGAGTTCTCCGGAGCACGACCAGAGGGATGCTCAAGCCTGGGAGCGCGCAGACTGCCAGGCTCAGCCCCCGTTCGCGTTTATACATGTTCTAGCAATTAGCCAAATATTTGCAGCGGCAGTGAAGTGCGGAGAAATCCTCAACCTCAAGTTGGGAGTCGATGGGCACAGAACGGTGGCATTCAGTGACCAGCCTGCCATTTAAAACTGGTTTCAAATAAAGGAGGGAGATGGCAAAATGAAGCCGCGCTTGCTTCAGCGGTTCTTTGCCACCCCGTCCTACAGTTTGAGGCTTTCGCTCCACCTCCCCAGGAAACCCTGAGTAGCTCAAGGAACAAGGATTGACATTCAGAGACGTTTGGCCACACTCGCGAAATTCCTGGTTTTCTGCTTCATTTAGATGAGTAACATTTCAAAACAAACACCGGCACCGACCACTGGTACCCACCAAGCTGTCCTTGCACCGCTCCTCCGTGGGATGAGCACACCTGAGAGGGGCAGAAAACCTCCCATTTATTTATTTTAACAGGACTAGAACAGCATTTTATGATGAAGGGGCAGAATCCAATTCCAAATTACCTGGGAGTGAGGATCCAACACCCACAGGCACTTTCGAGAAATCCCAACTTTCATTAACAAATTACAACAGAGCTTCGGTTCCCGCAGGCTAAAACACATAATAACCCGAGAATTTACTCCAATGCATTCACAGGATTAACGTTGTACCGAGGGTTGATAATTAAAAGAATCCTGATAAAGACTCTGCCAAAAATTAATTAATAAAAAGAGAAATAACAGCGTAACGTTAGATCTGTGGGTTTGATACTCCAGATCGTGCGGTTAAACAGATCTCTCCCGCTCACCGAAAACCTGGCACTTAGGTGATGTAAAAACTTTCGGCAGGGCAGTCAGTGTGGCTGGGTTACAAAAGCAGAGCTTTTCTGCCCTGATTAGGCTCTGACACTTGAAATCCAAGGCAGCTGCTCTGCTTGGCTCGCCCTCGCTCCTTCCCCCCTCTCCCAACAGCCCATCGCTCCCTTCTCGTTCTTGATTTTTAAACTTCAAGTTGTTGCAATCAGGAAAAAAAATGGCAGCCATTAGAAACACTAGTTAGGGGCTTAGTCCAAAATCAATTTTAATTAAAAACACACCGCTTTATTGTTGAACATGGTCATTTTTAGCATCGCTGTTGGCTAGACGGTCTGCGCAGCCTGGCCACCACTGACACGCGAGGAAGGGCTCTCCACCAGCAGCAACCCTTGTTATTAATGGGGGGGCTGGACGTGAAGCCCTGGGGGTCGGGGGGAACACTCTTATGGCTATCGGCTGTCTCTAAACGCCGTTAGGGTCACAGCGCCTAATGACTGGGCGCATTTTGTTCTGGGGAGGGGGCTACGTGGGTGAGAAGGGGCAGGCGAAGCAGGGCTGGGGGTAAATAAACTGTAAAGAGGAACGCCGTGGTTTTATGAGAGCCGCTGTGACCCAGAGTCAGTTGGTCACATGCAGCCGGTGCCCATTACCAAATCAATAAGCATTAAATCAACCTCATTTTCTACTATTTAAATTAACTATAACTGTTTTAATTGCAGATTCATAGCCTGCAAACTGCTTATTACGCTTTACATTATAGCTGAGATTTGCTCGCACGTTACAGACCATTGAGAGCACTCTACAAACCCAGCCCTGCTGAAACCTTCCCCCCCCCAGCCTCCAGCGTGCGGGAGGAGACCCATTAAAACCGGGGGAAGCGGGGAAGGGGAGGCAGGGCTGGGAACGCACAGCGTGGGAGCTCGGCACAGGGTAATGGTCACCGCAGACCGTAGCAGGAGGCGAGAAATTAAGGGCTTGTTCTTGCTCCCACGGAAGATGCTGCTGTGGCTGGCAGCGGCCGGGGTCCCAGCCGGAGGGGCTGTGGGTGGAGGTTGGCTGTTATGGGGGAGCCACGTTGTGTGGGGTGAACCTTTGGGGGCTGGAAAGCGGGGTCCCTTAGCCCTCGGATGAGGTTATGGGGCTGTAAATCCTAAAGAAGAGCCTGTGTGCCAAATGGCAGCGACCTTCAGCAGCGCTGGGCAAGGCGGAGAGAGGGCAAGAGAGACCCCAAAAGGCAAAATCAGGCCAGGGACATGGGTGAGCCCGGGCTGTCCCTGAGGTGGGGCTTCCCACCAAAGACAAACTCTCAAAGGCAGGAACCAAGTCCCAGGGAAAGCAGCGTCAGGGCCAGATCCTGCAAACGCCCATGCGGCACGTGGCAGGATGGAGCCCACCCACTCGGGCAGACGGCAGCACGGCAAGGCTCGGGGCTTGCCCGCGCGAAGGTGCCCTTGCTCAGCTCTTTATTGCATTTCTTCCTAATTTCCAGATTGCTCTCCAGCAAAGCCAGACATATTTGGTTAAGAAAAAAAAAAAACAACAAAAAACCCATCCCATCATTAAGGCAGGAGCTCTTTAAACAATCTATGAAAGTTTTTGTCTTTCCTAGGGAGTGCACAACCCTGGCTTTGGCCCTGGGCATCGTTCTGGCATTTTGCCTCTGTCGCCCTCGTCTTCCTCCCATCCTGCCTCTGAGACAAGGAACAGTCTGTAGGTAAACGGGAGTTTGTTAATTTTTTATGCATGTCAGTCTCTTGACATTCATGCTAGATAGACTGGTCCCTGGGTCAGTGGCAATGACCCCAACAGCACTAAAACATGCGCAGAGTAAACACTCGAGGGTGGGCAGCGAGGAGGTTATTCCACAGCGAGTTTGCTCAGCGCTGGCCGCAGCCTCCCCCTCGCTCTGCAAGGGTCTGGGGGCACATGGGACCAGCCCTGCTCCCCAGTCACTCCCAGAGACCGGGTCCCTCCAGCACGTCAGTGGGGCCACGGTCAGCGAGGGGACTCCCCAAGGGACTTCTTGGAGCTTTAAGAGCAGTGAGCTCCATTCAACGGGCTTGGCTTCGCTGATGAGAAGCCACCTCCTCACGTGCCTTTCTTCCCCAAGTCTCCAAGGGACGACGTTGTCCCCATGATTTCTCACCTGCTTGTTTTCACATCTCAGCCATGCACCAAGGTGAATGGATCACACATTGCCAGTTAGATCCCTGCCAAAGCCCCCGGTTCCTGTACGATCAGCCAGTGACACCAACAACAAAACTGGGATCAAGACTGGATATAAGGAAGAAACTGTTTACGCTGAGGGTGGTGAAATCCTGGCACTGGTTGCCCAGAGAGGTGGGAGATGCCCCATGCCTGGAAACGTTCAAGGCCAGGTTGGATGGGGCTCTGACCAACCTGATCCAGGTGAGGATGTCCCTGCTCATGGCAGGGGGCTTGAACTAGATGGCCTTTAAAGATCCCTTCCAACCCAAACCATTCTGAAATTCTATAAATACTTCCAGCTAATGTCATGGGTATTCCTGAATCAAGCAGCCTCAAGTATTTCCTCAAGCATCGTCCAATCTCCCATCGTCGAAGGAAGAGCTACCATGAGAGAATATGGGCAGCACAAGAAAAAATGTATCTGTCACTGCTATCGAAAGAGGACATCAAGCAGCAGAGGGGCACATGCAGCCTCCTCCACCCCCACCATGACCGGGGCAGCGTGCATGTAGGAGTCTACACAGCTCCAGCACCTTCAGTTCACCATCTCCTGAGGCACTCTCCTGGTGTCTCTACCCTCCTCCTCCTCCTTCTGCACTAGTCCCAGACTGTGAAGCTCCTGGCTCAGTGACTGGCCTGAACCCCCATCTCCCTAACAAAGTTTTCTCAGCATCGCCAGATCTGTCTTTTTTTTAATATATTTTGCCAGGCCAGAGCACCCAAGGAAAAGAGCAAACGCTCAACAGTGGCATGCAGGCTGCCCTTCATGGAGCGGGCTGTTTACAGGATCTTGCTCCAATCTCTTGGGTCTGAACGAGAAATTTAATTCCGGGCTCCCAGATTTTCTACCCGCACAGCTGGCTCCGTAACAGGAATTCTGCATGCACGCTGGGCATAAGCCGGGACTACTTTAACATCTAATTTCAGCACAGCAAGAATTAGCTCATCCATAAATGACAGCAGGCCTGCAGCTCCTCTGTCCTCTCAAATGCCCAAAGCACAGATTAGCGATAAAAATATCTGATTTTCTAGATGCTGTACTTGATAATAAGCTAGTGAATTCCCCTGGATGGATTTCTTAAACAGTCCCTTTTACTCAACAACCTGCCCTCCCCGAGAACTGTGGTTTCCAAGGCTACACCAGTGGACAACCCCCCCATCAGTCCCTCCCAGACCCCAAGGTACAGCTCCACTGGGACAGTTAATAGCAAGAATTAGTGAGCTAACCAATATCATGACTCTCTCCCGTGTATTTCCCTGGTCTCCATTACTGCCCAGAGCGCTGCCGGAGCCGTCTGAGCACTTTGCAGTCATTAATGTCTCCCAGAGCACGCGGGGCCGTTATCCCCATCCTGCGCACAGCCGTGCTGTGGCTCGATTCCCCAAGAACCTGCGAGGAAATGCAAGCGAAGAGACCTGCCCTCTGGGCAGAGCAGCCCATCGCCCTCGGACTCCCTCCCCAGCCTCCTGTTCCTCAGGAGTGGAGGAAAAGAAGAGGTTAAAAGGAACACGTAAATAAGTAAATAATTATAACCAGATTTGGAAGCCAAAGAGACACAAAAACGTGCCAATGTTGTTCTGTGGAAGATGTTCCTGTCCTGTTCTCTGGGTTCTCGAGGTGAAAAGCATGGAGACCACCCTACAAGCATCCTCTTACAAAAGTCCCTCCTCTCCTATCACTCAGTTTTGCTCGAACTCCTTCCTCAAGCTTCGCCCCAAGGGAAAGGAGCCCACCACGCTGGGCTGCATCCCTTCTCACCCGTGTATCCCCGCTCCCCAACATGAAATGTGTCCAGTTGTTAGGCGCTGTGACCCTAACGGCGTTTAGAGATGGCCAATAGCCATAAGAGGGTTCCCCCAACCCCCAGGGCTTCACATCCAGCCCCCCCATGAATAACAAATTCTCAAAATCAACAAAAATTCCCAGTTCCCTGAGCTAATGCCATCCCAGGAAATGCGATCCTGGAAGTTTTAAAAGCTGTGATAACGAAGCAGCCACTGGACCTTGCTTTTTGTGAGGGCTGGTACAGGTGCCCTGCTAAGATAAGGGAAGCTCTTCCCTTAACCCGGGGCCTGGTCCCCCCTCGTTTTTGCCAAAGCTGTTTTGTGAGGCCCCCCAAGGGCCGTGGAGCTCAGCCGGGCGCGGCGGGGAGCTCGGCTCTCGGGCAGGTAGGTGAATGCTGGACTCGTCCTGCTCCCAGCCTGAGCAACGGCGAACAACGCGCAGGACCCCAGAAGAAGCGGAGAAAAATGAGGGGATGCCCAGAGCTCTAATAGGGAGGCAAAGGTCCCCGCCCAGGTAGGAGAAAATGTGCAATAAAATTGGCCGATTTGGCTTAACAGGTAATTACAGAGTTAATAAAACCAGGCTCCTTGACACGATAGGTCCTACCGATACAGCCTGTGTCATGGGCACTAAGTGACTTCTCCCGTTGCCGGTCATTGATCCAGCAGACAGTAACAGCTCCGAATTGGATCGATGCAGCTGTCGCAGGCTGGCAGCGAGGCCGCGCGCTCGCAAACCGCAGGACATTTTGCATGAAGAAGTTTACTGCTCTTGCACTGTGACCTGTTTGGAAATGAAACATCTGGCCATTTACCTCTCCTGCTTTTAATACAAAGATTAATCCACGCTATGAACTGTTTGCCAGAAAGATCCATTTTCTTTCTTAAAAAAGTAGCGGCGAGTTTTATTGCAAAGGGAAGCGGCAGCTTTTTTTGTTTGTAAAGTTTTATTTTAATTAAAAAGTTCTGGAGTTTAAAAAAAAAACCCAAAACTCATACAACAAGCAAGTCTGGGTCAAGGACTACAACCGGAGAGACTCTCTCCCCATGTTACCAATTCCCCAGCCAAAACTTTTTAGGTTCCATTTGAAAATAAAACCCCAATGCTTTTGCTAGAGAGACTATTTTTATGGTGAGAGGTGTTTACTGCAGACAGTTTCCCAGCAGCTCGAGCACACCCAACGCGCAAGCCCCAAGCGCTTGCAGGGAAAAGCAGGATGGCTGGGCAGCCCTGGGGTGGGGGCGGATGGATGCCCAGGGACGGGACCACAGCCCAGAGCTGTCCCCGGGGCTGGGGCACACAGGATTTGACTGCCCTGGGACGGAACGACGGCCCAGAGCTGTCCCCGAGGCTGTGGCACGCGGGCTCTGGCCACCCTGGGCTCCTGCAAGACCCAAGCCTGACAGCCACTGTCCCTGTGCCACGCCAAGGCACCAAGAATCATTCGCTCTTCTGTTAGACACGGACTTGCATAGAAATTGTAAGAGATTAAAGCCTTTAAAACAACTTCTGTTAAATTTGGCTGAAACTGGCCAACAGGTTGAAAAAGTAAGAGCGAAAGCGGGAACAGCCAGGCAGCTGAGGTGAGCTAGAAACTTCACCTCCCTCTGGAAACCTGCATAAAAGCAAAAAAATCAAAGCTGCACTTTTCTGGCAGGAAGCAAAGGGTGCGGTAACCGTTTCTCCTGGTTTGATCTCCCCGGGTATGAATACCTGCGGGGCCGGGAGCACCAGCAAACCCAGGACCCAGGCCATGGCGTGCCCCCGGACGGGGCCAGGAATGTCACCCCGGCTCAGTGCCTCCTCCTTCACCTGCCCCAGCGCAGCACACCTGCGGCTCGCAGCCCTCGTCATCGGCATAAACTGCCACAACAAAGAAATACAGCTGGATTAATATTTAACAGTGCCACCCGGGCATCTTTAAACATTACACAGAATACATTTACAGCGTGCTTTAGAGTTTGTCCAGCTCTAGAAACTTTCCACAAAACCAGTCACCCGTGCTCTGCCTAAGTGTGCGTTTGGTGTTGCTGGGAAGAAAGCAATTTATCAGGAGCTGGAATTCAGCGTGGCCTCGCATGAGCAGCTCGAACCTGATGGATAGGAAGCACGGTCTGCTGGGGCCAGCACCAGACTGGAACTGGGGTGACTGGGCTCAACCGTCTTCTCTGCCACCGAGTCCCCAACAGCCCCGGGCACATCACTGAGCCTCCAACGTGCCTCTGCTACCCGACCATTGCACGGGGTATGGCTTGTATGAAGAGAAAGACATTAAAATAAAACCACGGGGGGTCGTAAGGCTCCTGTAACTGTGTAATGTATCAGGGAAAAAAGAGCTGGAAGAACTGCCACCCCAGCCATTGCTTGGGGGGTTGATGGGGAAGAGGTCCCCAACCCTGGCTGACTAGCCTATGACTCTGCTTACCTATTAATTATACCTATTTGATGATGTGGAGCTGGCACAGTCTCACAAAACAGCTTTGGCAAAAATGAGGAGGAACCAGGCCCCGGGTTAAGGGAAGAGCTGCTCTTGCTCTTCACAGGGCTCCTGTACCAGCCCTGGCGAAAAGCAAGGTCCGGTGGCTGCTTCGATACCACAGCTTTTAAAACATCCAGGCGCGCGTTTCCTCTGCTGGGATGGCGTTAGCTCAGGGAAATGGGATGTTTTCTTGATTTTGAGAATTTGGGTCTCACAAGTATACAATAGTACCCGTCCTCATAGACAGGACAAGCATCACGTTCTTCTCTGGGACCCAGAAGCAACAATGCTGCATTGAGTCCACAACACAAAATACTTCTGCAACCTCTTCCGACTGGAAGAGGGAGAAAAAAGTATTTCGGCATCCTTTGCAGAATAAGGGCATGAAGCTAAACATATGCTCGATAAACACATCTCCCTGGACCAGACACATCTGTCTGGCTCCTGAATTAACAGTTTCTGAGCCTGGCTGGGATAGGTGACTGACTCTTAGCCATTACATCAACTATTTCCCTACTAGAAGACAAGTCTGTCAAATTTTTACAGCCTCCTATGTGGAGACCAGATACACGCGCACACACACTGTGGGAGCAGAGAAACGAAAAACATCCAGTTGCTTCTTTACAAGCATTCCCACTTTAACTAAATATTTGCAATATGTTTATACAGCGAGAGCTGCATGACCTTTTATAGAGCGAGCTGAACGAGCGTTAGCTCCACAGCCCTCGCTCTGCGCCAGTCCCCTGCAAAGTCCTAGGAACCATGGTAAGAACGCAGTGATTATCCTCCCCCCCGGCTGTTTTACCGATGAAGGAAAGGCAGTGACTGCTCTGTCAAAAACATTGCCAAAGATTCATCTAAGTTGTCATTTTTTTCCCTAACTAAATCATTTCTGAGAGGCACGATAAAGTGCAATACAAAAACCAAAAAGCTGTCCAACACAAATTATTAACCGTGAGCATCACACGAGGCACCGCAAACTCCAACCAAGCAGGGGCACAATATCAGATGTAGTTAAGAGAGACATTTAGTTAACCTGGCACGGAAACTCTGCGATCTGATACCAAACCGGTTTAAAACCACCCAAGCCTCCTCCCACATAGTTCAGGCTTTCTGTACCTTCTGCATACAGAAGCACGTCATTTGAGAGCACCTATAGAAGTCAGTGCCTCACACCGATATAAGAGCACCCGTACAAGGGGTCTGCACCCACCGCAATGACAGTGTTTAGAAACTGGCTTCGAACCCTCTGGCTCTGCGGCTGGTTGCTCGCTCAGTTTCCAAGTGTTAGTTCAGGGTTGTGCAACGCGGCCTTTTGCTCACACACTCTCGGCTAAAACTGTCTTGGAGGATTTATTCCATTTCTCCTTGCAGGACTGTTCGCTTCAGAGCCCGAGAGCAGACCTTGGTAGGCTTGCCTTGCTGCTGACGTGGCCCTTGCTTGCCGAGAACTAAGGGACTGTCAACGTGCTACATGACAGAAAATGCAATATCAGGTATTGCACAAAAGGATGGTTAATCTCTAGAGTCCTTCAAATGTCTTATAAAAACTCCCATATATAAATAATATCAGTATGGAAGCAGAGGTCCCTGCGGAGATCAGGGCCCTATCACGCAGGGTGTTTTATGTACACGGTGAAAAAGGCTGTCTATATTCAGAAGAGATTATATTTTAAACAGGAGATAATGAACCTCATTTTGCAGGTGGGGACAGAGACATAAAGATAATTTGCACATGCAGAATCCGCTGCTCAGCCAGACGCTGCACTCAGATCCTCTTACAGGTCCTGTCCACCGCCCCAGCCACCAAAGCCTCCTTTGCCTCCCTTGCCCAGTACTGTGGTGTAACACTGCCAAGTTCCTCCGGAAAATCACCCACGCTGTCACCTAGCGAAACTGCCGCTCTGGGGCAAATTCTCTGCTCGGCGGTACCGGTGCAACCCTGCTCACTTCAGGCTGGTTGCAGTGGAAAACCAGGCTAAATTCGGCCCTTGGGCACCTCCAGAAATAATTGGAGGTGAGAAAAAACACAACGGCAACACGCAGCTTTTTAAAAGTATACATAAAATATTTAAAAAAAAAATAGATAAATTATATATGTGTATACAATGCCCAGAGATGCCTCGATTTATAGGATACGCTTTCCTGAGAGCAGTACAGCTCCAGGCAACAGCAATGAGAAGTCAAGCTGAACAGCAATAGTGTATCCCAGAGATGGTGACATCTTATAACAGGGAACAGAGGTGCCCCTGGGGCACCCTGTAAAAATTATTACTGAGCAGCAAAACAACAATGCAAGTTAATTTCATTGAAATTAACAGTAGTTTCCTCCCCTTGAGCACACGGAGAGGTAGAATCAGGGCGGAAGGGGGGAGGCACAGGGACAGAGTCAAGCGGTTGGAGCGGCTGAATCGTGCAAATGCTTTGGAGAGACGTAAAACCAAACAAAACTATTTCAGGGTTTTGGACTGACGGGTTTAAAAACAACAGAGCGCGCTGTTTAAATGATTGCTCTATCTCGCTTTTGGAAGCTTTGAAATAGAAACCCTGCTTCTTCTTTAACTACATTTTCCTCCGCCGCGCCCAGACGTGACAGCAGGGCTGCTTGCTGCTGGTGGAGCTGCTCGGTCTTCCCTTCCGTAAGGAGACAGCAGCGTCTCCGCAGTGTTTCCAACAGACATGGGATTCCACACGCATCTGATCTCTCAGCGAACCCCATCCTGATAAAATCTTTCGTCCAGAAATGGATTTTTGCATGCTGTAACCCCTGCTGTGATTTATCTGAACTGGATTACAAGAATTATAATAGCACATACTTCTAAAGTAAGTGTAGTTAGACCAGAACGGATCTGGTTTATGTTGGTACAACTTGTTTACTTCCTCTGGAAGTATTCTGGTACCAGTGCCCCCACGTGAACGGGTCGTATGTCTTAACGCATCGTTAAAACAGTACGGAGCGTGCAGACACGACTTTAATAGATGGAGGCTCTGACTCTTTAAAAAGACAATCCCCATTCAAAAAGTACTTACACACATGGTTAAGCCCCGCTGACTTAATTTCTTAAGTAAAGGCTGTTTTAAGCATATGCTTAAATATTTTGCTGCAGTTGAGGCCACAGAACTCGGAGCTGCTCTGCCGAGGAGGACCAGCCGCGACAGCGAGCACGAAGATGTAGCAGAGCTGCGTGGACCGGGCTCCGTGCTGGAGGAGCAACGCCTTGTTCAACACTTACAAAGTGCAATTGAAAAAAACAACCCTGACAACCCTTTTAAGAAGGGGAAAGTTACTGGAGATGAAATACTACAACTTTAAGAGCAATGAAATCAGGGTGCAATTTGCTTTGGCTCTACGTCCTCACTGGGCTGGCTGCTCCGTGCCTCCATTTCCTCCCACCCCAAGGCTTTGGGAATCACAACCCTGCTGTCTTCCTCTAACCATCATCCTAAAAATCACTTTGCTGCAAACTCTTTTTCTTTAAACACAAGGATAAGAGACAAAACATCCTCTGGCGATAATGAAACAAAAGGGAAAATACTTGGAAATTCAAAATGAAGACCGAAAGCCTTTCGTCACGTCCTCCTGCTGAAGTACAGTAATATATGAGGCAAAGAGGGTAACATATCACAGGCATCCAGGACATTTGTAATGCCAGGGTCAAAGTGCCATGCACAGAATTGTGCCTTCTCCCTCCGGGCAAAACTCTCCCAGGCAGATTTTCAGCTGGTGTAAATTGCCCAAACCCCATAATGAAGTTATGACAATTTACAGCAGCTGAGGATCTGTTCATCTAATGAAGAGAAATACCGGGAGGATGGAATGAATTAGTTTTAAGTTAAGAGCTCATTGCAGAGCATGCACAAACGTCTTTTAGAGATCCCTAAGAACCGTCCCCGTATCTAAAGAAAGGAGAAAGAGCAACGATGGCCCTTCCCGAGCAACGGGATTTTTCTTCGGCTGAAGGATGGGGAATCGATAAAACGCTTCTCAGACAGGCAGGGAAAAAATGATCTACAAGGAAGCAAAGATGTAAATAGTATTAAAAAAGGAGCTTCACTTTTCTTCTGGGCTGCGGGTTGTTTTTTTTCCTGTTTCCCTCAAACAGGAAAGCCAGCCACGCTGCCCATATTTCACTGCTGACAGTCCCTTCCATCACTGGAACAATAGCCCTGCGCGGCTGACCAGGGTCACAACCACGCCGGCGCTTTCCCAACGCCGCCGTATCGACAGAAACCATCCGTCTCTACCTCCGATTCTCTTCCTGCGATTCTCTCGACAGAGCCCTCTCTCCGAGCCCTGGCTATTTCACGAAATATCTACGAAATCCAGGCAAAAAGGGATGCGAACAAAGAGCGCAGATGTAAACCCTTTCATCCGGAGACGGGCTGGGCAGCGCGAGCTCGCTGCACTACAGTCGAGATCCCGTATTGATCTATAGATAAACTCTCAGGGAAGTGGCTCCTTCCTCACAACCACCCTCTGTGAAAATAAAAGACGCTGTCTCCATGTATGGAGCACATATGTCCTTTCCACATGGGAGACCCCATTCCCTGCCACAGGTGTCCTGAGGACGGCCGCAATAAATAGAAGTATTTCAGCTGTACAAGGAGTAGCAGAGAGTTACGTATTCCTATCAATGCCAACGGAGCAGAGGAACTCCGCAACTGAATTTAAATGAATTATGCCGGTAGTAGACTATGTGCAAGGTATAAAATACTTGCAGAGTAATGGATGGGCAATATTTCAGCCACCCAAGATGAGAAAGAGCAGGAGATTTGAGCTGGTGTTTTCAGGCACCAGAACAAAATCTTTAGGGGCACAGAAAAAAGCCAGAAAGAGGGTGACAGAAGGCAAAGGATAAAGAGAAATAAAATAACACCTTCACGTTCCCGGCCTGTAAAACAGCACACATTTTAAAAGCCCAGAAAAAAACCAGTCAAGTTAAAATATATTAAAATAAAAGCCATGCAATGCAAAATCTAACCTGGCGACTTTGAATTCAGTGTTACTGAATTGACTGACAATTTTACTTCTTGATCTCTTAGTGTTCACTTTTTTAAGATAATCTAAGTTTTTGAATGTTCATCTCTTGTATTTTTGTAAAGGAAGGAAGGAAGGAAGGAAGGAAAAAAAGTCCAAAGCTCTTCAGCTGAAAGGACTTATAAAACATCTGTCATCGTAAATGTGTAAAACAAAACCAGGCAGCAGTGAATTCTCTGTATTTATCCACTGTGTGACCTGGCAGAGGCAAAATCCATGCTCCGTAAGTTTTTCTAGGAAGCGTTTGTAGCAGAGATTTTTTTTAATTAAAAAAATTTTTCAATTAAAAAAAAAAAAAAAGAGAGAGGGACTAAGTTGAGGATAAGCCTGAAAAACGCATCTACTTAGCAGACTTCAGGCATTTTCTCCAAACAGAAACGCAGATTGCAGCGATGAGAGGAGTGACGGGGACGCAGAGAGAGCACCTGAAAGATCCACTGACAGCACTCGTGTCGGAGGTGCTCGATGGCTGTTTACACCAAGTGCCATCTGGCTGTATAGATATAATAACAATTATTCCATCGAGGTATGCAGCTCTCTAAATCATATTAATATACAATGATTCCACCAGTCTTATAGGACTCGCTGTTTCTATGTGCTCCCATTTAACCTGGGTAATGCGCTAAAACAAGCCTGCCTCATCATTAAGAATTGATTTTTTATTTATGTGAACGTCGCTTGCAATCCCATGATATCCCTTTGTAATTCAGGAGAACGGGGGCTGCTTCCCTGCGTTCATCTCCTTTTATGGCATATCTTTAAAAATTCGCAGCATCTTGCTGCATTTGGATATTTATGGGGAGATTTGTGTCCTCACACAAGGCTGCTGTTTTGCTTCACAGATCTATTTCACATGGCACCGGCGCAAAGTATCTAATATACTTCATTAGCTATATTACATCAGATAAGGGTTTTATTTCTTTAAATTATTTAACCTTGGTAGAGCCCACTGGGACCACATAAATTACAGCCCCACTAATGAAAATCATTAGTTAGGCTATTCAAAAAGACAACAGGAAAAGAATTAAATATCTTTTAAAATCAACTTTTTTATATATTTGAAATCCAAGATGTTTGATCATTCAGCACAATCGTCTGTTTTCCCACATCGGTGCTGATTAGAGCTTGAAACATCTGAGACAGCTATATAACATTTTTGCAGAATACACTTTTTTTTTTCCCCTCCTATTTCTGGAGTCCTTTGAAAAGCTCCTCTGCTGCCTTCCGAAGGAGAGCAGACTATTAAACACCTTTTTATCATCATCAGTAGAGGCAGAATTTAGTTCCTAATTACAGAAATAAATGTCTAACACTTTGTGTGTCTTTCCTTAAAACTGGAACACGTCATCCAGCCATGGATGGATCCAGCTGGTGGAGCTCAGCCCCTGAGGCTGGATCATACCTGCTCCTCCTGAAGAAGACCCCTGTGCTGGAAACCCAACCAGGGTCTGCATGGGGTGGAGAGAAGAAAGGGGAAGGAAGCAAAATTAAATACACTTGCTTCAAGTTGTTATCTGAGCTTTAAGTAATAAACCCAGCACATTTAATTTAGACTCTCCCCCACTAAGTATCTCATGGGGGACATCTTTAATAACACCTTCCACCATCCATATCATGTTATGGTAAATGTTGCTGCATTAATCCAAGTTATTCATTTTTTGTCCGTCTTTTGTAAAGCAGGGTTGTGCAACTCACTTTGGTCAAGCTCTGTACATGCTGAGCATCATGATGCTTTGGAAGAGGCGAGATTTAGATGAGATATTAGGAAGAAATTCTTCACCGTGAGGGGGCTGAGGCCCTGGCCCAGGCTGCCCAGAGGAGCTGTGGCTGCCCCCTCTCTGGCAGGGTTCAAGGCCAGGTTGGATGGGGCTTGGAGCACACTGGGCTAGTGGAAGGGGTCCCTGCCCATGGCAGGGAGGTGGAACAAGATGGGGTATAAGGTCCCTTCCAACCCAAACCATCCTGTGATTCTGTTTTGGGAGGGTATGAGGAAAGACAACAGATTTTTGGATGGATTCTCCAAAATAAAAGCCACAGAAGCACCACCTCCCCATTTTTGCCTCTGTTTTTGTTTCTTTTTTAAAAAGAGTCAGACAAACCCCACAGCGTCTGAATTGACCCGAACGGGGGTCAGGAGCACAAGGACTTGGTCCTGACTTACACAGTGGTACCCCCCGAGGGCTCTTGTGCACATCTAGCCCCATCCTTAGAAGACACCATTGGAGAAATGAGAATGCAGACCACAACCGTCCTACTCCCCCTCACTCCCAGCAATCAAACCAAAACCAACTTCAGAAAGCCACAGCAAAAGCAAAAATAATAAACATGGATCATTTCAAGACGAAAATTATCCTATTCTTGTAGTGCCCTGGAAGTGGAACCACCTCCCCAAGAGATAAGTTGGACTTATGAAGCTACAAAAGTTTCTAATGGTCTACAAGTAGACCATTAGGCACTGAGCAGCTCTGTAGGGCCAAACAGTGCCTGGTCCTCCTGGGCCACTGGTGACCACCGCCAGCATACATGAACATCAAGACTGGGCAGGCCTGATGCAAACCAAGAACCCCACAGCTTCTCAAAAGCATCAGCAGTCAGATAAATGAAGCGGTCAGAGTCTGGTTTGCTCTGCTGGGCTTTGCTCAAATCCGGAGCAACTTTGCCGGAATAAAACTGGAGCCAAAGGAGACTTCATCCATCGGGTCCAGGGACGAAATCAGAGGTGGCTGGACCCTCATCTCTAACCGGGCTTTGGATCCTACTCGCACCGCGTGTAGGATCACACGTTGCTGTGACCCCTATAAAACCCCAGGTTTAAAATGGTGATTTAAGAATGGCAGTTCAATTTCCCGGCTCCTGCGGATTTAAACTCAGACCCTAGTATAAGCCAAATGTATTTTCCCTGCTTTAATTACTGCACCTTAGTTTGTTTCAAAGGGCTTGCTTTTTTTTCGGTTAAACCTGTAAAATACGCCCGGTGCGGAGTTCATTTTAACATTCAGCTGATAAACCATGAAAAACACGGGGTTTGCAATGAAAGTGCTGACAGCAACAGTAAAGACAGAGCACTGCCATTGGGTGCTGCTGCAATTTGCCTTCCAGGGCTGTCTCTGAAACAAAAAAAGCTCCACATGCAGCATGCAAAGAAGTTACAAGTGTGTTGGGGGCTTGGGGAGGGGGGAAAGCGCATGTAAGACGAGAAGGGCGGGCAGCGACGGGAATGGGGAAAGCGGCAGATCAATCATTTATAATTAACAAAAATCCGATCGGTGCTTTAAATCGAGATCAATGCGTTGCAGGCTGAGTGGATTGCGAGGATGTATTCACCTTCTCGTAACTCTCCTCGCGAGCTGTCACACCTACCGAATCCCCATTTGTTTTGTTAACAAAGCTTCGGGGGGCGCCAGGCTCTCATTGAAATTTCATTAATCTAATGGAGTAAAGTCCTATAGAAAAAAATCAAATTCTCGTTGGGCGAGATGGTACCTGGGAAAGATAACCTCTGGTTGAA
>Ga0181612_182603_pt1 | contig 26087 bp, 16 predicted proteins | sample HoacroProtozoa21_FD_119630 | JGI IMG/M metagenome (GOLD analysis project Ga0181612, IMG submission 119630) | Hoatzin crop microbial communities from Cojedes, Venezuel. Combined Assembly of Gp0051906, Gp0051904, Gp0051908
GGACAAGGTCCTCTACAGCCTGCTGTAGGTGACCCTGCTTCGGCAGGAGGGTTGGACTAGATGACCCACAGAGGTCCCTTCCAACCACTACCATTCTGTGATTCTGTGCATCTGTGGGAGAATTCACTTACTAATACCACTGCCTACACTGTACATGTGCACATGTGAACCAGTATCCCCAAACTCCTTTTATAGCCAGTGAACTAATCAATATCATCAGTGGAGTCTGTTGATGAGTCATCTCACCCTAAAGCAGACACCTACATCTAGCCAGATGAATCAAATGAACTCTGTTGACTAAGTCCCCATTGTCTATAATGAGAAGCTAGACATGATACCCATCTGTGGCCACCTACAGCTAGATGTAGCTGTAGATGAGTCCTGCTTCAACATAGGTCTGTATCTTATAGTTGTACTCAGAGGTCTGTTGGGAGAAAGGTGTTTTGACAAAGAATGTGAACTTGCCGTCCTGATTCCTTGTGATGAATCAGATCCGCATGTTGATTGCCTTCAACTTGAGGGACAAATGTTAGTTTAAACCAGCTGAGGATCTGACCCATTCAGTTCATAGTCTAAGTATCAGGGGGTTCAACCACAGCCAATTTTTCAGGGAGATTTTATCATGTAGTGTGAGTTGTAACCAAACCAAAGAACTCCTCCTTTCTTAAAATGGCCCGATATACATGGAGACCGTCAAGGCTGACTTCAAAGTTTCATGACTCTTTCAGCAGTGCAAAGATGGGCATTGCCACAGGCACAGATGTTCCTGAGTAAGCCTACCCCTAGTTTTAAAGAAAACTTGGTACCTGTTGGGACACATTGGCCAAACCTGGACTGCTATACATGGGTCTCAAAATGTTAAAAAACTTATGTTTTCATATGGGTCTGGGAAAAAAGGATGCTTGATTTGGTGGTATTTGCACTTTGTTTTGATATACCAAACCATATTCTCAGGCCAGCTTGTCTTAGAGTCAGCCTAAAGTGAATAAAGATGCGGCCTGAGCTGCCACGCTGCAAATTAAACCGGACAACAGAATTATTTATCATGTCACTGAACAGATAATTTTTCTATTTTTCTGAGGCAGACCTGTGACAGAAGGAATAATCATTGTTTTGCGTTCCACCTGCTCTGATGTTGGATGAGGAGGGAAGTCTAATTCAGCAGTGAGTAAAAGGAGCTAAAAGAAGAACAGACTATTGCACAGGAAGCTGAGCATGGCCTCTGCTCTTCCTGTGCGAAGAGCACTGTGCTGCCTCGGGGCTGGCTGACAGCAAAAGGGGCCCTGGGCTGCTGCTCTCGAGACAGGTAGAGGGCAGGAGGACAATTCCTACCCGTTGAAATCTGGTCTGAGCAGCCTGCAGCGCACTCTTCTGCACACCACCAGCTGGGAAATCCCTGTCGGAAAAATATTTCAGCTTGCTGAGCGTTTTTCTTTGCCAGGTAGAAAATTAACATGATCTGGGGTCAGTTCATTCTCTTCAAGAAGTTTCACACATTTCACTTCTAAGTGGGTCTACAGGACGTTTCACTCAATTTCCTTCTGAGTTCACTGTCTTCTGGGAGTTAGGCTATAGCATTTTCTTCCACTTAACCTCTTTTTCTGGTCTGAATTCATTGTGCTACATTTCCTTAATGCCAAGCCAGTTTCCTTCTGCCCAGGCCCTGATAGGCATCATGGATCATATAAACTGGAGAGGGAACTGGATGCACAGGGATGAAGTCAGCTTCTGATGTACACCTCGCTTGCAGTGGTGCTCAGCATGAGAAAACAGCTGAGCTGGACAAAATGAAGCGGTTAGCATAGCAAACCACAATGAAATAATCTGAATTCGTTAATGACAATCTTTTAAAACATGTAGGGGTTTTTGAATTATTTCCCTGACCCCTAATTTCTGTTACATAAAATGACACAACGGCATTTCCTGCAACAGAGAAATTCCAGCCCTGAGCTAAGGTGTGAGAGATACGTAATGTACCACTAGCACTGGAAGGAGACTGTGTCTCCTATGTGGTTTTAATGAGCCATGCGAGTCTTTGATCTATACCAAATGCACTCTCAAACTTAACACAACTGTTTTAGCAAAGTTACAGCAAATTCCCCTGCATGTGTCCAGATCTTCTCATAATACTTGAAGACAGTCAGAGGTCCTATACACCCTGCAGCTTAGGCTCAGCCCTGAGGTGTCTTCTTGCTCTGCTGTTAATGTGTCTACATTGGTCATTGAACCTTGCTGCGCACTGTCCGAGGGATGACCCTGAGGTGAGGCTCAGAAGGGCCACAACAATTCCTGTCTGAGTCCTCGAAGGCTGTTGTCAGTACAAAATAAAGCAGAACAGCTAAAAGCACCTTTGGAGATTGTGAGTTCTTGAACAACTGCAGGTTGTTGCAAATTAATATCTGGCTTCTCTCCAAATTTATGCATGGCTGGCCATCAGCTCACCAGTATACAAAGAAAGCTCTTAAACTGGCAAGGCAGATTCCTGGAGGAAAGGGGCTTCCTGGACTATCTGCAAAAACGCATCCTGTCTGCAGGCCTGTGTGCATTTAGTGGTTGGCCTAAGGCTCAAGTTATACTCAGAGCACATACTTCCTCATACCGAAGAAGCGTAGTAGTGGCTTTTGGAATTTACTGGAGCATCATGAATTAGTAATAAACAGTGCTAGCATTCTGCGTCTTCTCCTCAGTTTAGGCAAAACTTTGTAGAGGCCAAATCAAGAGACTTTTCCCAGAGACCCATTCCTAGAATTTGCCATTAAGCTGCTACAAGCTGGGACAGAGCTCTGAGGATTTAGGGAGAGCTGTGTGAAGACCTAAGCAAAAAGGCCATTACCCATAAAACACACAGAGATGTCTGTATTTTGGAGTTATGGAGCTTAAAGTTAACGAGGTAACATCTTATACCTGTCATCAATGCAGAGAACTTCACAGTCACTAACCAGCCCACTCTGACACAACGTGTGGACAGCTGATACCAAACACATTGACAATCACAGGTACCTCTAATTTCAATATTATCACATCAACTGTACCATAAACCCTGTTCCTTTGATACATGGGGAAGGACCAGCGAGGGATACCGTTTCAGTAGGAGTGCTGTACCTGGGTTTCCCTGAGCCATGGAGTCATAGATGAGTTTGCAGGACTTCAGCAAGATGGCAATCTTCTTTTCTGGGGAGTAGGCCTTGTGCATGGTTGTGAACTTGTGAAGGATCTTTTCCAGCACAACAGTTTCAGGCACACTGGTTGTCACGCCTAGGTCAGTGGTAGTTGTGTTTTGTATCACAAGTTGGTTCTCTTTTAGCTGCTGTAAAGATCCATCTTTGTTGTGGATTTCTTTTAAGTAAGAATCAATGGCTTCCTTTAAAGGTTTCAGGACACATTTGTACAAAGCCGTCTCTGCAATCACTTCTGCACAGAGAAGGGAGAACACAAAAGTCCACCATAAATAATCAACACAGTAGTACAGGTGCAAGTAAAATTCCTAAGAAAGCATGTGGTTGGTTATTCACGCACTACTGCATAGCTGTGAGCAGGGAACAGAAATTACATCCCAGAAAGTAAACATTTTGTTACCAACACCTCCCAGAAATCCTGGATAGGCTTGAGATGGACATCAGTGATGGTCTCTGCCACCGGAGCCATAGGAGAGCTCCTGCTACCAGCAGCCCCTGCTGCCTTTGTCTGACTCGTGGCTGACCAGCGTGGCACTGTCAGGCAGCATGAAAGCCAACCCTGGGAAGAGATGAGGAACCTCACCTAACTGTTCTTCTTTTCACATCCCTGCCCTTACAGATGCCCAGGTGGGATCCATCTTATGTCCTTTCTGACATCGCCCTTTGACCTGTTTGAGATATTCACTCTGGACGAAATCAACTGCATCCTCAAAGCACCCCTTTCTCCACAGTGACTGAAAAGGGGTTGTAGCCACCAGCTCGGAGGCAGACACCAACATCTGGTCAGAAGTTTCTCACCCTTATTGCTCAAGTGACTCTAACTTACTGATGCTTTTAAGTCACCTCTTACGCCAGCTGTGGATGAGGAAATAGTCTGTGTGGGTTGAGCATTTGCTTAATATTTAGCAGGAAACAAAAGGAAGTATGAGAAACTGTGAGAAAGTCTGTTGTCTGACTCCTAGCAACGAGAGGCAGAGCCAGGGGGACTGCTAGGGATCCTCTTGTCACCCCTGCACTGAGGCACAAAGGTGAAAGGGTTCATCTGCTCAGCCAGTGAGGAATGAAACAGAAGGCAGTAATATTCATGTACACAAAATGCAACTATTTTAAAGAATCCAGAGAATCAGTCAGCCTAAAGCAGGACAAACTGAAATAGTTAATCTTCCACAGTGTGAATCCTTGTCCTCCACAGGAGAAGACAGTCCTCCCTAGGCTGGCTGGGCCATATAGTCCTGTTAAGGAACTGCCAGCGAACGGGGCTAAATCTAACCAGGCGTGTCTGTGTGAAGGTGAGGGGATCCTTGCACGCACGCAGCTCTACGAAGCAGAACAAGGACACTTCTTCTTTCTGCCTCCTCTCCACCTTCCCTAATCAAGATTCAAGACAGGCTTCTCTCTGCTGACACCCCCTTTGCCTCAAAGAAAGGAGTTATTGGGACAAAAGTTGCAGGTGTTACACGAGGTGCACGATAAGTGAAACTGTAGCTCCCCTCTCCTAGCTATGGCAAGGGCCTTGCAGCAGGTCTGTTCTGCTCAGGAAACTGCAGTATCATATGCAGCCTTTGCTGGGTGAGAAAGAAGTCAACCGGGGCCTGCTGAGACTGACAGCTGAGTGCCTCTGGGTCGTGGCTCACCACTTAGCTGGGTTCCACCTAGTACTGGAGCTGCGGGATCTGCTGTAATCCCTTGCCACTTCTGTAGCCAGCCATGTTCTGTGTTGGGGGTCTCCCAGCTCCCAGCTTGCTTTATGCCAATGCAGGGATCTCATAAACAGCTCTGCATTGGTTCTCAGGTCCTCAAGAAACAGTTTTAAGTCAAAAGAGCACGTGAGTGTGTGGCTGCATGCTTTTTCTGACTGTATGGCTTTGACCGGGATAAAAAATCCTACAGCTCTTTGTATATTCCCTTATGAATGTACATTAAACAGGCCAGTCCGTTGCTTAGCAAGGAGGGAAGTAGCATGTTACTCCCTCACAGCATATTGAATGAGAAGCAACAAAACACACCTAAACAGCCCCAAATATTATTCTTCCTTCCCAAAGGCAAACTATGTCTGTGGCAAAGAGAGGTGAATGCTGCATTTTAGAGCCAGCAGTGGTCCTGCAGCAGGCAGCTCTTCCACACCTCTGAGCTCTGAGGAGCACAGAGCAGGATCAAGTGATTCCTCCAACCTGCCATTCAAGATCATCTAGGCTTGTCCCTCCTTGTGAGACAGTGACTGACCCCTGAGCCCCTGATCTGGCTGCCACATGCAGAGAGTTCTCATCCTCACTGCAGAGCGTGGGGCAGCGGATGTGGAAGGCCATGGGGAACACAGCTGTGCAGGGAGAAGTTGGCCTTTTGTGTTTCCAGTGAGCACAGCTCTGTGTGTGTGTGTCGATATGTACACACATACACACACACACACTCATATTTGTATGTCTGTATATACATATACATCTATACATATATATATATGTCTCTCACACACACAAACACATCTCTTCTGCCTAAACTCTTCCCTTTAAAACATTCATAATGGGATTTTCCCCCTTATTGGTCTCTCACTTTCTAGAGCTGCTCCTCCAAGTGCTGGCAACCACAGAGCAGACTTCAGTTCGCACCCCTCAGCTTTTAGGAGATGGTTTATAATTCTGTAAAGCAGAACCTGTGTGTGCATAATCCTGTCTTCCTCCTCACCTTCCCGAATTCTGCCCAAACACGAGTCACCTACCTAGCTGTTCCTCGGTGTAGGAGGCTGCATCTATCAGAGATTTCAGCTCAGTGCTCTGCACTAAGTAACTCTTCAGCTGTGTCATCATCATCCGAATTTCTTGTAGCATCTCTGTGCTGGAACTCTGCTTTGCCATCATCTCTAAACTGTACACTCTGTAGTCCTGCACCAGGTTGCCAAAGTATGAATCCTTGTCCTGTGCCAGCTCCACTATCTTCTTCTGCAGCTTCCTGTCACTAGACAAAAAGACTGTGAAGACGTTGGACAGGCTCACAAAGGACAGTCTGTTCTTGGCCTTGCCCAAGATCATGGAGCGTGTCTTTTTACTGGATGAACTACTCAGCACCTCCAGGTCATCCTCTGTGCTGCTGGTGGAGTAGGAGTCTGGCTCGGACACTGACGCCTGAGCCACGGCGCTGCCTCCCGGGCCCTCCAGGGAGGAGTGCGAACCTTTCAGTTCAGCTGAGCTGAGGGATTTGCGGCCATGTCCCCGTCCAGTCTTGGGGTGTGTGCAAGTGGCACCTCCTGCCACTGTAGCTGAGCTGCTCTGGCACAAAGCCTGCGCCGTGGCCGTGGCCATCTCTGCCACTGTTCTTTGCTTCGTCTGGTAGGAGCTGGTGACCCTTGGCACCTGGGAAAGCCTCTTCCTTCTCGGTGGCGGGATTGGAGGTGACTTTGCTTTCTGAATGGCATTGCTTTGTATCTCAGGCATGTCCTTCTTCTTCTCTGCAGGTTCAGGCTTGGTCTCCTGAAACTGTGATACAGCCCGTTCGGGAACCTCCCCAGGCATTTCCACAGCCTTTTTGCACAGCAACCTTTTATCTCTGCTCTTTGTATTCGTGTCTTGTTTTTCTTCTGTCCGTTCCCCTTTCAGCGTTTCACAACTTCCAGGCTTACCCACACAGCTCTCGTCTGAGGTCCTCTCACATAGCCGCCTCCGTGGGGGAACAGAAGGCTGAGAGCCCTTCTTGGGGCTCACTGCTGAGGGCTCGTTGACTGAGCAGCTCTGGTTCCCTTCTTCTTCTTTATTGTCACCGCCCTCAATTTTCATTTCCTTGATGCTCTTTCCTAGTGGCTGAAGAAGCAGCTCGTTTTCTTCACAGGCAGTCATGGGATCCTGCAGGAGCTTCAGAGAAGACTTCTGAATGAGAGTGTGAGAAGGTGGAGGTGGAGGGGGGCGGCGGGGAGACTTTCTTTCAGCAAGCGTGGTGGCAGCGGGGAGATCGGCTCTCACAGCATGGCTTTCAGGAGGAGGTACATCTGGAGGAGAAGGATTACTGCACTCTTCTATAAAAATAGGATTCACGAACCACAGCCTGTCATTTCCTATTGACAGCTCAATTTCACATGAGCAGTGGTTTGTGCTACTTGCAAAACATTGGGTAGATCTTAAGCTGCCTGCCTGCGCAGTGCTGAAAGCAGAGCCTTTTGCAGGGTGGGATAACTCCTCTCCTCTTCTTCTGTAGTTTAAGGAGGAATCCCAGAAATCTGTCAAAAAAAAAAGAAAAGAAAGAAAAAAAAATGAAAAAATTATCTGAGATGATTTTAGCTGCTAACAGTGTGTAGATGTCCTACTTTTTGCTAAAAGAAATGGTACACAAGCTTTCACACCTCTGCAGAAAACAGTGTGAAGAAAGGTTTGACTGTTTTATGTGTGTGAGATGCTTCATACAAGGGGACAAGCTCAGAAGCTTCACCAGAAATCTCTTTCTTGCCAATTTTAGGACACTCATCTAGTGAAAACTGTTAATGCTGTGCAGCCTATGCAGTGTGAGCAGGAAGGTACAAGTAACAAATATGAATGACTGTAAAAAGGGGTCTATGGCTTGTTCGGTGATCACTGCCCTCCAAATGCGAACAGCTGTGGATACATGAGGTGAGGGTGTGCAGATCCCAGGCGAGTTGTGTCTCCCTCTTGCTGACCATGGGAAGGTGCAGGGCTGAGATATACAGCCTGGATCCAGCGTGCACCGGGAGCACAAGAGATGTCCGATGAAGATGACTCTACTATGCAGCAAGCTCATGTGGTGTGTGTACTTTGCAGTACAACCAGTCCGGAAACACATGATTTTAAATACCTTCCACAGATTAAAATTACCATTAAAGTCTATTGCTCTGGATGACAATTATCCACAGCCATGCCTGCTCTATTTTGCACCTTGCCTTGAGCCTGCGTGCCTGCAGGTGTAAGAGAGGGAAGATGGTGCAAAAGACTCTGTACGCAGGGAGGTCGTATACTGAAGGATTAACAAATAGTTTTCTACTTCAGTGCCATCAGCTGTGACTGGAAAAGGAAGATGGTGTTTCAGATGCAAGTAGTCACTTCTGTATGTCACATACCTCTTACTAGAAGCTGTCTTTGAATAACTTGTCTTAAAAAAATTACAAAGTGTACATCTTTTGAATAGATTCAGTATCACATTTAACCTTTTCCCCTTCCCCCAGAGGCGAGTTTTCAAACCTGCTTGTGTTACCAGTCTGATTGCTTTTAGTCACTCTTAGAGCTGCTAATCCAAGGTCCACTACTGGAAGCATCAGGAAGCAGGATCCTGCAAATCCATGTGCTCTGACCAAGGGAAAAGGGTATAAACCTCTGAGGGTATTCTCTGGGTGAGGACTGTACAGATGCCCACAGATTTAGGGGCAAGGGGAAGATGGGAAATCCTGAAAACATGGGCTGCAGATAACTAAATAACCATTTCAGCACGCTTGGTCCCTGGACACAGAGCTGACACCGATGGCACACTCTGTTGGGTGGACTTACAGGGGCCGCAAACAGGGCTGCACACAGTGCCTGAACCTTGCCCTGTGCTTGGTGTCAGGCCTGTCTCACTGGAAAAACACTGCGTGCCGGGCCCAGGAGGGGACGGACGGGGCTGCGCAGGCGTGGGATGACCCTCAGTGCTGAGGTACAGCAGTACAGCTCTCAGGATGGTGCCTTCAGTGGTGCCTTGAGAGGGCCCTTTTCTCCTGACGGCTGCACAGCATGGTCCCCCCCCAGCCCATCATGGGGAAAGGACACAGGGCTGAGCTGGCCAGAGCCCTGGGCAGGGTCTGCCTGGGCCTCTTCCTAAAAACCAGCACCCCAGAAAAGCTCAAAGGGACTTCCCTTGCCTGCGGTGTCCCCAAAGACAGGCCACTTCTTCCCGTTCTGCTCCCCAGTGGGGCCATGTCTTTCGATGGCTTCCTGCTCGCAGCCAGATCCACGCCGTTGCTGTCAAAGCCCCCTCCTTTCTGCCGCCGCCATGACCTGCCCTTGCAGGGCTCTGCCTTTCCCCCTCGGTGCCCTGAGCCGGCCGGCCTTGCCTCCCTCTGCCAGCGATGTGGTCCCCTGGGACGCAGCCTGCTACCCTGGGGACAGGGACCGTGCCCTTCCCTCCAGCCGCGTGAGGGCTGCAGGTGGGCAGGATGGGCATGCTGACCCCTCACTGCCCCTCCGCTCTCTCTCACCACGGGTTTCTGTAACACAGGCACAGTCACCCACGCACAGGCGGACTGAAAGACTGCCCATTCCCGTCAGGGTAAAAATGCAGACGCAGCCTCCCGCCGCCTAGGCCAGTGTCCTTGGCTAATTCGACTGCACAACCATCTCACCGTGTTTTCTCAGAGAGGCTGAGGTTACTACGGCTTTATTCTCCTATTTCTTACCATGACAGAGAGGAGAACAAAGAAGCTTAAAATCAAAGAGTTGCCAGGAACAGCAGCACTCTTGACAACAGAATTCGGGAGCAGACGTGCAGATGCAAATGCACAGAACAGCACCACGCTGCCAGTCCCCCTCTCGCCTGCGACTGTCTGGGGTACGATTTCCTTTGAACGCTCCAATTCTACTGAGTATCAGCAAACGCAAACCAGTGGAAGTTGCTTGTTGAAGTCAGAATATAATGCTGTGCAGTCTCATGGGCTGAGGAAATGGTGAGTAAACCGACCTACAAAAGGGAAGTTGGTTATTTTTCTCAGTAGCGGCCAGGGTAAGATACTGTGATGAAAACGCAACGCTCCACTCAGACTGTGAAGGACCAGATGAGGTGGTCTTCCCAAGGGTTACACAGCTGCTTCGGAGCGGGTGTTTCCCAGCCCAGCCACACTGTCTTCTACAGCAGGAAAAGCAGTATGATCGTCTCCCATTGCTGTCCTGGCTCTTCTCTTAGCTTACACTCTTGGAGGGATAATTAAGCAGTTATTGAAGACTTTCGCATGTCTGTGATGGTATGTGCTCTTTGTGCAGTGTAATCACACTAATTCTCCTGCTAAGATGCCTTCTGCGCCAGCGAGGTCAGGACTAGAGGGCCTGCGGTACATCCTCTTTTACAATATAAAAAACGGCTGGATCCTGTGTGGAACAATCCAGGTTGCAGGTAGATGTCTTACTTCTACCCCCTTGAAAAACATATCACTTCGAAATAAATAAAAAGCAATATATAAGAATTTCAAACAATGCTAGCTTTCCTTTGGGAGTGCCATTTTGGGCAGCACTTCTTGTTTGTGCACCCATTTGTACCCATGAAATCTTGTTCCAGGAAGCAGTAAGCAGCATCTGTCATTACTTCAGCCTGTTTGACTTCACTGAGACAGCACAGCACTCCAAGAGGCTACCATCATTTCCAGGGAAATCTTTACACAACAGCAGGTTTTCTTCTGTTGCCAGAAACTTTTCTGGCATGCAATGTACGGTGGCAAGCAAACCTCCAAGCAGCACCACTTTTATGACCACCAGTGTACAGGAAAGAAGGAGGAAGACTACAGTCAACATTGCTTTGGTGCTTGTGCTTTAGTTATTTCTTCCTTTCAGAAGTTGCTGCAGACTTGCCTGAGTCAGAATCTCCTCTGCTGGCTAAAATTACACAGAAGGTTGAAGAACCATGATACACTTCTTTCATTTTAATCCAAATATTTACACTTGTTATAATACAAAAAATAGCAAGTTTAAAACTTGCTATCTCAAGTTGCAGAGGAGCTTTTTTCAAGCAGTAAGTGCTGGCTGGACACCCATGTTCAAATATGCTTTGACAAATTGGAACAGATTCAAAATAGAGGATGCTGAAAGTGTTAGAGGCAAATCCGATCGTCAAATTCAACAAAGCTACCTGAACTGAAACCAGTGGGGTTTGCCCATGCCTTCTGGGAGGTATAATGCAGAAGATCCAAAAATAGATCCTGAAAGCCCCAGGGTGCTCTAGTAAGTATCTCTAAGTGAGCTGACTCTTCAGCTTTCACCATTGTTTGGCTGTTTTCAGCAGCTGAGGGAAAACTGAAAAGCAAAGTAGCATGAGAGTGGCTAACTAATAGCTGTCTCAAGTGGCGTGCGTTAAATGGGAAGGAGGAGGCAGGAGACCTCCTTTAGTTAACAGAACTGCACGTCTCAACTCTGTAGCTTTATACATCTGATCTAAAATTTGCTCATTTGGTGCTATCATTAAAAATAACATTCCTTTTTGTATCTGGTTAGTGTGAGGTGAGAGAACATGCTGGGACACTACAGCTTTCTCTACCAACTAGAAATCCTGCAAGAGGAAGCAGAAATAGCAAAATTAAAAAATATCACACTTCCATCAGCAGTGCCCCCACACATTGGAAGGGGAAATTGCAAAGGTGTTTTCCTTTTTTCAGATAACCCAGATGCCAACTACTTCCAGGGTGTGTAAGCTATCCTGAGATACTGCGCCACACTTCAGTTGTTGAAAGCCCCAGCTTACACAGTGAGTCTGCAGGTCCCACGCCTTGTGCAGAAGTCCGAGTGGAGGTTTATGTCCAAGTGGCCTCTTTTTCAGTGTGCTTCTACAAAGATAAAGGTCATAAACATCTCCTCTCTTGCATTCAGGTCTCCTCAGCTATTCTGAAGACAACAGTTCGTGTCTCCTCCAGTTGCATTTTGTCTGTGCGAGGCACCATGTTTCTCACAAGTCTGAGTTGAAACTCTGGCTGCTTTGAGGAACTTACCTATCCCCAGACTAGAGATAATTTCAAGGTCTTGAAAGCTATTGGCTTCTAATATTGCTTGTGGCAACTTCAGGGTGAAGGGCAGCAAATCCCTGTAAAAAGAAAAACAGTGAAAAACCAACAAAAGACCAAACTGCACAACTGTTAGGAACTCCAGATTTTACTGTTGGTTTTAGTGATTGAATTGGCTCACAATTTCAGCCCTGTTCTGCAAAGTCCTGGATGTTGTCAAAGGGAGATCTCATGGCCGGTAAGGCATGTGGACATGGTGCTGGCCTGGGTTGCTTTGGTTTCACGAGAGATCACCAGCTCCTGTGGCGATGCTTCGTGACGTGTCGCTGGCTTAATCACTGCGCCTTGGCTTCCTCCCCCGAAAACAGCAAGAATGCCTCTCACCTCAGGGGAGGCCACAAGGGCTGAAATATCTTCCCATGAAAAGTGAGGTGTTGCAAATGGTAATTAATGTAATTAGAAAAGCCATTTTTTTGGTGTGGAGGGGATTTGCAGTCCTTTTTCTTTCTGCTTACCCCTCTCTCCCCACCCTGCTTCCTCTTTTAAAAATCAATGTAAGTGTACGGCGTGGGGACATGGCAAGACACAGTGGGGTTAGGGAAGCAAGACCCCTCATGGGGAAGGGTAGCCCCTGGGTGAAGTGACAGACAACGATGAAGTGCTGCATGACACTGAGAAAACACATATATCCCTCTACTCTCGCTCTCAGACTTCTGACTGCTTGGTTTCTGGAAAGATGCTGTATTTTTACTGCAAAAAACATGCAGTTTATCAGGGGACATTAGCTGGGTTTCACTGAAATAAACCCTAAGTCTCACATAATTTAACAGAGCTCTTGGGCTGGTGGCAAACTATTCAGGTTTGCCTCTTGCCCAATGACAATTTGCTAAACCTGTTCCTACCTCAATGCCCATTCTACAAAGGACTAGAAAAGCCAGTAATAATAGTCCCTGAAAGTAGCAAGGAATGGCACAGGACCATATTACACATTAAAAAGTTTAACAAAACGTTCTGCAAGCTGCAGGAAATTATTTTAGAAAAAGCTGCCCTTGTGAGTAGGTGGTCTCTGCTACCCAAACGTACACCCCAAAAATGTGGGTGACTACAGAGCTGGGGAGGACCGATGTGTTGACAGATGAATGCAGAGGGGCTATTTTTGCCCTTACTAACAGATACATATCTTACTGATGTCCTGTGCACTCCTTGGGTTCTCTGTGCACTACTGAGCACTCTGTTGTCACATTGTTTGACATAAACTGACGTGATCCCAGCATTATTTTTTTTTCATGGCAGATATCAGGTTTCAAAGAGGAAGAGGGTCCATGGACCTTCTGCTTTCTTTGTTTGTTATTGTTATATGCATGAGTAGTTACTTTCTATTTTTTTTCTTTTTTTTTTTGATAGAAAAAGACATCTAAAAATCAGGAAACATTAAGACATTACCCTAACATAAAGAAAATCTCGTTTTATTGATGGGGCAGTAGCTTGCAGACAAGCCACCGAGTCACCTGTTACCTACAAGTGTTATTTTTGTGATCTATGGTAATCTAGCCAGACTAAACTTTCTTTTGAGAAGAGCCTGTCAGCCATGATAAGTTGTTTCCAGCTATTTTTTAATTACTATTTACTACAGTCGTGAGAACAGGCCTCTCCACTCACCATCATGGAAAGCTCCTATAAGCAGCCAGCAAATGGTAGGTTAGTGCCTAAGCAGCCTTTTTATTACCTGCTTCTCTCAGATAATTATTCCCTATTTACCTTGTCTTTTGACAGCAACCTAAGAAATCACATGAACCATCTGAATGTGTATTTGACACTCAGAAGTAACACCTATAACAGGAAAGAACAGAAAAGCTTTTCTTTCTGGGACTCTTTCTTAAGCCATGATCTTTTCTGCAGGAAAGCAGAAGCAAGCAGATTTTCCCTCCCAGCAGCCATTTGACTAGAAATACCCAATTCTTGTTTGCATTTGGGCTCTTCTTTGCTCCTTTGGTAAGACAGAAATCTTTATATGCGGCCAGGTGTAACTTATGCCCATTTTATGTCTATGCACATCTAGATGGGGCGAGACGGAGTGTGGTCCCTTGCATGTGGGTAGGAGCCCTGGCCCGGCAGCGCTGAACTCAGCTGGCTGCAGAAGCAGCCCCCAAAATAGCGCGAGTATGACTGGCTGGGTAAGCTGCAGTGCGCTGTATCCTACCATAGATAGATCGTTCCTGTTCTGTGACCTAATCAAGTCACTGACATGACTGCCTTGTAAACGTGTCCTGAATCTGCTTTCCCTTCTTAAATGGAAACAACTACTTTAAGAGTCATCTAAGTTTATACAGGGGAGGTCAAAAGTTTACATCCAACTCAAAACCAGGCCTGCTGCAGCAGGAATGGGGGAAGTAGGTTGTGGAGGTAGCACTGCAGTGTGCTTAGCATAAAGGCACAGATTAGAGGAGACTGCAGAGACACGGGTTTAGTTACACAGGGAGACTCATCAGCTGCCGATCAAACCTTGCTCTAATGAAAATGACCTTAGAGGTCTTTCCCGTTTCTGTGCCCACCATGTTTGGTATTTCTGTGCTGAGCAAACAACCAAGGTCTGTTGTTCATCGCTTTATTTTATTTTTAAATTTTGGCTGAAGAACAGAAATTGTTTCAGGACTACTCTCCTTGATAGATTCTCTGTAGCTGACTCAGTGCTCTGAGTCTCCTGCAGGCAACAGTAACTTAGCAGGCTTGCTAAGTTCCTGCCAGGTGTGTGTGGAAGCTTAAAGCTGCTTTTAATAAGAGATGCTTAATCCAGGAACCTTTTTCCTCCCCACCCTGCTAGTCCTAGTCCTGTGCCTCGGTCCTTTGTGGATGCAGCCCTACTTCCTCAGACAAAGCGTCCAGCTTCAGGGACAGCTGTGATTATGGTGTGCCTGGCTAGAAACTGGGTGATCTGGCCCCATCATAGATGCTAACATCTGAGATGGCTCCTGGCCTGGCAGGTTAGAGAAAACCAGAGGAAACAGCGGCAGCTGTGCTGTGACTGGATACTGGGGAAAGGCAGCCCAGAGGGGAGAGTGAAATGACGTGACCCCTCCATGGAAGCAATGAGTCTGACTCACCTACTGACGCAGTAGAAGGCAACCAGTTTGAAGACATCCTCAAACACAAGGACAGATCCTTCTAGGTACAGGACTGATGAAAAAAAGAAAAAGACAGTCAGCAACTGTTTTCTTTGAGCTGTATGGTAAAAAAAAGCTGGTGGTTTTGGCTCACACATCTTGTATTCTGTGATTGTCCAATATTTGCATGGACTAAGATGAAGAAGTGTAAACAACTGGCTTCAGATGGCCAAACACAATGAGATTCTTCAGGGAAACACTAGAGAAGAAATATCTCAGCGTGGCTTTCTGAATAGTGAGCTCAAGATATCAGTGTTGTGACAGTAACAGAAACAATGGGAAGAAAAAAAACCCCAGGTCTCAGCCAAAGGGTTCGTTACAAGCCCATCTATCTCTAAGGATGTGCATATCCGCAATACATATGGGGCTGACCTTGTGACTCCCCATGCTGGAATCTGGTTTGGTCTGGATGGACAAAGCATTTTGAAGTAAAAAAATAGAAATTACTGTTTCGTTACTCTGTGTGTGGGCTCTGACCTGGGTCACGCAGGCAGTGTGAGCACAGCCTATTTGTATCTCCCCTGTCTCCTCCCTCCCATCGTGTTATACAGAGACAGCACTTTCCTTTAAGTGGCAAAATACAATCTACACCACATTGCAGAGTTCTCCAAGATGACCTCCTTTATAACAGCATGCTATGGCATTGCGTAGTCCAAATCTCACATGTTATTATAGAGCTTTTGGCTGCTAAACTAGAAAAAATTCACTGGCCGATGGAGAAAATTTCACTTTAACCCAAGGCAGAGAGAAAGAGCTGGATCTGCGGGAGAGAAGTGTCCATCTTTGCTTCAGATTTATAGTCTGGCAAATTGTCTGTGCCCATATGTAAACACACCATCACAAACAGAGGTTGACAAGTTTAAGGAAATCTGTGGTGGATTCTCAAAAATTCCTGCTTACGGATGGTGGAGAACTGGAGCCCCAGAGCTGCACCGATCCTGCCACAGGAGCGTGCTGGGAGTCCTCGGGGAGCACCACCAGCTCACACCCGCACAGTGGTGCCCGCAGCCACTCTCCATCTGCCTTCGCTCTGTCTCCCAGGCCACAGCACAGAGCTGTGGACATGAAGCTCAGCTAACGTGAATCAGCTTCCTTGCTCTGCCATGATTCACAGCCCTGTGAAACGTCTTTGGCTCCTTGACCTCCCTGCCTGGTATCAGTTCCTTACAAAGCAGGACCCCCAGCACCGGCGGGAGGGAGACACCCGCCCGGCTGTCCTCAACCCCGGCTCCATGCATGGCCTCTTGTTCTCCAGCCAGCAGAGAATCCCACTGGAATGAAATGCTCAAGCTTGTCTCTTGTTCAGCTTCACAGTTCATTCCCCCAACAAAGCGTTTCCTCCTTTTACTTCTCACTTTGTCCTAGCCCAGGCCCTGCAGATTGCTATTTTGGGTTGAAGACACCAAAGTCGGCATTTTTTCAAGGAGGCAAAGTCTGTGTAGTTCTCAGCAGTCATTTCTAACATCAATTTGTGTTGGATCAGCATGAACAGATCAACCTCAATGTGCACACTGATACCAGACTGCAACGTGGCATTTAAAACATAGTTTGGGTAAAACAATCCCTTTCCCTTTTGTCCCACAAGTGGAAAAATCAATGTTCAGCAAGTTTTTTCCTTTTCCTTAGTAAGAATTGTGTTTCAGTCAGGGATTTTCATTAAACATCTACCATGAACAATTCCTATAGTTTGAAATCCATCTGCTTTGCAGCACTGACACAGGAAACAAAAACAAAGACAGACAAACCCCGGTGCTGTTCCAGAGAATGAAACAAAATGCAAGAGACTGAGCTCACTCAAACCTCCAGCAATTAAATAAAGCCCTTTGTGCGGACGATGGTTTTAAAGACTTCTTTTCCGTTAAGAGCCACATGTTCACTTTGGCATCCTGAGTTGCAGGTGTACGTACGAGAGCAGGCTGCACCTGTACATGTTTACAGACACGAGCAGATCACTTGGATTAGGACTAATGATTGTTTCTGTGCCAGGAAGCTCTGCCATTTGGGAGCCTGAATTTTAGACAAAAGAATATTAGTCCCAGATCCTCGGTGTCAGGAGTATCTACATAGAAGTGCCTTGTCACCGTACAGCTACTCCTTCTCCCATATACAGTTAAATAGCATAAAACACGACAAATCACCAGGAATTATATAGCTAAAGCAGTCTAGGTACAAAAGCTGCTGGAGCTTAAGGACAGGAGTTTTCAGCACATGGCAGGCAGAAACTGGACTCTCCCTGCTCTGCTCTAAGAGGTCATAGAACATAACAAAATCAAGTGTACTTGTCAGCAGGCTGGAATTCATCGTACAGAGACCCAAAGCTCTGCTGGGACGTTTTTGGGTGGCCTGAGAACAAGCAGGAACAGAAAAGCAGTGCTTTAGATGGATCATTACTCAAGGTACTAGCACCATCAGGATCAATACTCTGCCCAAAATTTCTTCTGAACAGTGACAGCATCAAGCAGCCTGCGCAGGGCGACCCCGGCCGCTTGGACCCGCCCCCAGCACAGCACCCATGGGGAAAGCCTCGCAGTCTCCTGTGGGGAAGATCTTCCTTGAGAGAAACTGCAACCTTTTTTCTTAACCTGTTTTTATCTGGACACCTGCTGACAGCAAGCAGCATCGCTGACGAGCAGTGCTTCCTGACTGCTTTGCTGTCGGGTGGCAGGTGATGGGTTCCCTACAGGAACATCTCCTGTGGGAATGGCTGTCATTCACTTGTGGAGACCACTCAGTGGGTCCTGCTGCATCTTGCTGATTCTTGGAAAGATGCAGAAAATAGCAAGTTTGTACAGCTAAAAGGGCTCTGCTAGCTGCTGGGGACAATGTATCTTTCCCCCAGTGCCCTTGCTGCCCTCAAGGCACCCTGCTCTGAGAAGACAGTCGGGAAGAGGTCCTTTTCTCTGGCTGTGGACGTGTTGTGGGTAGCTGAGGACATTTCACTGACGCGAGCACTGCTGCTCAGGGAGGGATCATGATGTTGCCATTTATAGGAACTCATGACTTTTGCAAAAGCTACATGCAGACACTTTTCTGCCAGGCTGCTGTAATCCTGCTGAAAACTGCAGAGACAAAATTCAGCTTTCTTGGGCTCATAACACTACACTCAGGGCATCTGCAGAGCAAGCAAATCTCTGTGTCTCATCAGAACAGTGGCAGGATGTCAAGAATATGATCAAAAGCAACAGTAAAATAGGCTGGATTCTGTGAGCCAAATGTATTGCCACAGTACGTAGAGTTTTACCTGATATGTAGAAGCCCACAGAAAAAAAAGCCACCTTCAGGAAATACAAGGCTAAATGTGTGCATTAATGAGCAATTTTGAGCAGTTTGAAATAAAGATATCAGAATTAATTGAAAAAAAATTTATGGGTGATGGAAGTATTAGTTGCACAAATTAGTGGTTCACTGTTGATCATACTCTGGTTTACGTCCTTTGTGCAAGTCAATAAATGAACAAGATATGGCCAGGTTATGAACTGCTATAAATATTTATGATTGCTCCACCTTTCCCTTTACTACACCAACATGCTCTGAAGAGTGTCAGCTTTGGGCACTGACTGAAATCTGCCTTCATGTTTCCTTTACTCTTTAGATGTCCCCATCATTTCTCCGTCCAGACGGTGATGTTTTTGAGTCATGCTGTCCCTGGGCATTCTGCCTTCCTTTCCTCGCTGATTTTTCCCTGCAGAATTGTGTTTGCTAGTCCTGTTCTGGTCACATGGACAAACCACCCCAATTTCCATCTTCTTACTGCTTACTTAGGCTCACGGGATCCAATTACTTCAGCTTCCTCTTCTCTAATGGCGCTGTTAGTCCTATTCACTGTTTTTGATATCTGTGTAATCCTTCAGAGACATCTGAATTCAGAGATCTTAATTCCTTATTCTGCAGCAGTTGTGTTGACAGAGACTACTGAGAACACAGCCATCCTCATAAGTCCTGATTGGACGTGCTTCAGATGCTCTTATCTTTCCAGATTCTGGCAAAACTGAGAGATCTGCCATCATGGGAGTGATTCCACTTTCCTGTTTCTATTTAAGAGTATAACTCCACCGTCTCCTAACCAGACCTCTCATTGGTGTTCCCCTCCTTTGATAAATCTCTGTCTTGATACCACAGTGGCCACGACCTTGATTGCACTGACTTTTGCCAGCTTTGGTGCTGTTCTGCTACCCTCAGCCCTTTACTCGCTGTGAAGACGGGATCACTCCAAGGCAGAGGTTACCGACTATCCTACTTCCAGATGCCAACGTTCCTAGCTGGTGCACAGGTCAGCAGTTTCCTGACCCTGGGGAATGAGCCCTGAGTATTGTAGAAGAGGACTGCAGGGACTACCATAACTCCAGTGCTGAGCCTGTTGCGTGTGTCACGATACACTGCGCTTGTCGTACCTGCCGTGCTTCACAGAAACGTGTGAGAGTGTGATGTAGTTCCTTCAGGTTATTGCTTCAGTTCCTTGAGCCCGTGCAAATCTCCTTCTAGCCCTTATTCATGCACTAGGCTGGTGGTGGCGTTAAGCAGGAGAGAGGGAGATTTAGATTACATTGGTAGAAGTCCTTAGGGTGTTCACGGTGTCTTTCTGCAACATCTGTGTTTGCTTGAAAGTTGCTAGTATCTGTCCCTGACATTGTTTCTTATATTACTTTTTGATGACCTTCTGGAGGGTGCTGTATGGCCTTCAAGTGCTGTGCTCTTGTAAAACGCTGTCACTGTTTATCTGTTCTCCCTTCTCAGGGCCTTTTTATTTCTTCTGAAATCTGATGCCTCTGCTTTTTCCATCTGATGTCTAAGCTGTAGTTTCCTTTTTGGTTGCACAGTTCTAGACTGTCTTGGACAAGCCAGGTCTGTTTTGTCTTTCTTGTCTTTCCTAATGATTCTTTCATGAAACAGTCAGTTGTTTCTATTTTTTTCCCTCATCAAGGAAGGGCAGAAACTTCTCTGTTTTGGACTTCTGCCAGAGCCTTCTGTTGTGTATCCAACTCATGCTTTCTCACAGGATTTCAGTTTTACTGTTTCCTACAGAGTTTAATCTTTCTGGCCATGATGAAAAAAGTCACCGCTGGTGGCAGTTTCTGGGAAATTGAAACTAATGAATTATGAAGTGATAGAGTTAACGAGCTTGGGTCGTGAGTGTAACAGACATCTGTTTTTAAACTATGTTTTTCACAAAATATAATTGTATTGTGCAGAATGAAATTAATGCTGTTAAAAAAGATGCAAAACACAGGCTTTTGCCCCCTTCTGAGGCTGGGGTTGAGTCGGGGGGACACTCAGCAGGGCTCACTGTTTCCCTGTGCTCCATGTCCATATCCTGGTGCTAAGAAAAAGGACAGTCCTCACACCTAACAGCCACAGGGGTCTTGGCAGGATGCTTGAGCAGAAGCGTGTTACAGGCATTTCGCTGCTCTGCTTCCTCCTTATTGCCATCGGTGTTTCAGCAGGGGTTGAGAGGGCGGCTCTTAAGGGAACTTCAAGCACAGCTAACCCAGCTAAAAGAAAAGTGTCACAGCTCCTCGGTGCTTTCCTTACAGGTATCCATGTGAACACTCCCGGCAGGCCCACAGGCACTGCCAGACATTTCAGGGGTTAAGAGCAGAGCACAGTCTGGCAAATGGCTGTTCCTTTTCAAAGCATTTGCCTTCCTTGTCAGATCCTCACCCTCCATCTCCTTTTCAGGGCTCAGATAAACACCTTAGAGTCGGTGGAAATTCCGTACCTGATCTGCACTGTTTCTTCAGCCAGAGGGGGGAGATCCAGGACTTCTTCCCAGGACCAGATGGCAACATGAGGTTTAGCTGGAACTTTAGACGTAGTCACGCAAGGTCTGTTTTCTTGCTCTCACACAGCAGGGGTGGTGGCCTTTCTAAAATGTTGAGGACTAAGAGGGCTCCCAAGGACACCAAGGGGAGTAGGGTGACACGTTTGATCGGCGTGGTCCATGCTGTAAGCAGTTCAGTACTGTGGGATCATTGCTGGAGAAGTCAAATTTTCACAGGTAATCCAGCATCCCCCCGTACACTACAATGGCAGTACAAGACTTATGCTGCCCAGCACAGAGAATTCAAACTGTCAGGGCTCAGGGCTATGGCTGACAAGACAAACTGAATGCACATACTTGCAAGTTGCTCTCTGAAGACAAATTTCTTTGGTAAAACTTTGTGAAGTAAAGGAAGCTTTCAGATATATAAAGGATCTCCCCTGAGCCTCATGTAACAGGAAAGGACGCTATGATTTGCAGTTCTGGGGGTTTAGTTCTTAGCAACAATTTCTAGGTCATATAAATAATTGTGAGAATCAGTCCTTATGTGAAAAATATATGTTATCATACAGAAGTGTTTTATTAAGAACTATTTTTTTCCATTTACTTTGGAGAAAAGTTTATTTCTCTGGCTCTGAGATATGTCAGGAAATACCATAGAGCTGAAGCTAATCATATAGAAAAAGGAAGTTTTCTGAGCATTTTATGGGACGCCATCCGGTACCCAGAACCACATTTTGCATGAGAGACTTCCAGGAAGAAAGACCACCCTTTTCAAAGGTGAGTGATGGAAGGAACTAACCCTGTCTGAAATGGCAGAGGTCAATAGGGTGAACACTAAAAGGAAAAAAAGACATTTCTGCTTCCGGGAGCTGAGATCCCACCTAGTTGCCAACCTGGTGGAAGAAGGTCTTCTGATTCCCACTCTTCTGAGTGGGATAGATTCCACTCTTGCTGACTTTGAGGGTCTTACTCAAAGGTGAAATTCTGAGGTCCTTACTGCCCTTATTTTACTTCGAGCAGTATCTTATTTACCTCATTTACAAGCCTAAACTCTTCTTTATTAAGCTTTTTAAGATCTTCAGATAGCAAACACTTTCCAAGGGCAAAAATCATAATTTGTTCCAGTTTAGTCACTGAGACAAGGGCACTGGTATTACGGGTGCCGATTTAGAGTAGCTGTTTTAAAACCAGTAAGCTTTTTGGGTTATGTTCAAGGTACTAAGCAGAGTAGGGTAAGACAATATTATCCTAGAACAGCACGCATAGTCTCTAGCTCTGATTACATACAGATTTTGCACTATGCCTCATGGGAGTGAAAAATAAGGCGAAAAAAAAAAAAAGCCAAAGTGAGGATTAACAAAGCTAATAAGACTCTGAGGGCTTCTTTCCAACAGGCTTTCCCTACAATCCTATCAGTTTAAAGCCTGAAGTAAAAATGAAAACGGTTGCATGGAGAGAGAAGAGGTAACTTGTCAGGTTGAGAGCTTAAAAAAAAAAAAAAGAAAAAAACCCCATTCGCTATAAGCACCCAGAATGTTTCCAAAACAACTGGTAAACCACAGAGAAACCTGGCACTATTATGTCTTCAAAAAGCAGCTGCACAAGTGTCTCATATTTTAAAAGTATTTTACATCTTAAAAGTGGTTTATGCTTTAAAATAAGCAGTGTGTCAAAGCGATGTGGAACTCTGCTCAAACGACTGGGACTTGGTGACAATTTCTGCTTTCCTCGTGCACGCCCGAATTTAGAAGAGAAATGCTGAATTTGCACAACAGGTTATAAAATGTGTCCTCATACCATGCTTTACAATATCTCCCAAGCCCTTGGTCACTGTTGTTGCCAAACTGAGACTCTGGGCTCGTACTTCAGAGTAGTCTCCTGAGTGGGAACTCCTGGACACTAACTCAATTTTCAGGGCTAATAATGATAGGGATATGGAGAACTCCTCCTTGCCAGGTGGACTAACCTTGGGAAGATGTCTAGGCTAGACATCCTGAGGGGACTAGAAATCATTCAGTCTCTATCTCCAGTCAAACCACAGACAGCAGACCAGACAACGATAATGTCTCCTGTGTCCTTGTAACAGCCCAGGCAGAGGTGGCCTTTGGCCTTGCAATGCCCGTGAAGGCAGATGAGATCCAGCAGAAAGCAACAGTGAAGTGGCACGCCTTGAGCTGGAGTCCAGGCCCGGGGCAGAGCTGCCCAGCTCCCCCACGCCATGGGACAAACTCGCTTAGTGGTAGACCCTTCTTGGCAAGAAGCTGCGTAGGTGACAGCAGGCTTTTCTCGCTAATGAACAATATAGTACACACATAAACAGGGGAAATTAGCCCATGCTGAGCCCTGGGTGATGCGGACAGATTGTTATCTGTGTCTCAGCGAGGCTAATTGAAGATAACTAGGGTAGCTCTGCATCTTCAGAGCTGTCGCACAGACACACCATTGGCAGCAACAGGAACCACTTTAAAAGATAACGTTCGTCGGTCTACCCTCCTTAACAGCAAGGTGTCTACCACACTGAACAGGAGAAACAGGATACTAGCCTGCATGCCCAGAGGCCTCCTGATCCGCAATTAAACTGCTTAAAATTTGATGCTTAAGGTTAACTACATATTCAGCTTTACCAGCCTCCCCTACCAAAAATACACAAACTTATATTTCTCAACTGGCCAATCCTTAAAAAAGTAGTCTTGGACAAGTTCTGCTGCTGAAATGTGTGATTTGATTAATTGAGATGGAATTAGGGAAATCAGCCTTTTTTGGCAAGAGAAGGGAAGAGCGATCTTCTCTCCTAAGGGCTTTGATAACTCTGTTGTTGCTTTTTCCAGCGCATTTCTGCTTTTTTCAGGCTAGTCAGGCCCAGAGCTGAAAACACTCTCTTACTTTGCCTCAATCACACACTCCATCACGCAACAATAAAGGAAAACCTTCCTCTGAAGAAAACCAGACAAATTGGCTTCCCTCACAGTACAGCAGCAGAGTTGCCTGTCAGGGTATACAGAAAGCATACAAAAAATGTCTGAGTAGTAGTGTTGGTACCTCAGCGCTGAACAAAGTCAAGTGCTTGGCAGGCAAAGGGCCTCTCTGCAGCCCGGTAAGTAAGTACAGCGCTGGCTGGGAGCTGAGCTTGTTCAGGGCTGGTGGTGTGCAGCTGGTCGAGCCCCTTCAGCAACCTGTGCCTCAGCTCTCAGTTGATAAAATGGGTGCAATGACACAGACTTCCTTGGGAAAACTCAGCCGAACCCAGCTTGGCATGGAGGGGAAGAGGCAGCTCCTCGGCACGCTGCCAGCGATGCTCTGCCTCGCGGACGCTGCCTGCCATGGGGCAATCTGGACGCAGTTTTGCAGACCTCCTACCCTTCCCAATGGTGCTTGCCCGCTGCCTGCAGCCTCCTCTGCTTGCCCCATGGGGTAGCTCTGGTGGGTGCCTGCCTCCACGGGCAGCCTCCTGTCACCTTCGCTTGGAGCATCTCGGAGGCTCACGCAGTCTCCAGCACTGCAGGGTATGACCCCGTCCGTGGCCACAGCCTGCATGAGGGAGAGGAAGATGGGGACCAGAGGGGCATGAGAGCATGGACACATGCGGCTGGCAGATAAGGGCTGGCGAGACGTGGACAGTGTGTGACAGCAGTGTCAGCACAAAGTTACAGCCTGAGCTCACCTAAAACCTGGCTCCTGCCTCCCCCAGGGATGGTGCTCACACCCTTTTCCATCTACTTTACTTGTGCTCATGAGGCTGCAGGACCTTAACTACTAGTTACTGGGACTACTGATGTATTTGCCTTCTATATGCATATTTTCAATAAAATCATATTCTATAGTAAACCTGAAGTTGAAGATGCTTAATGACCTTTCTGGCTGGTAGACCAGTCTCCAGGGCAGTTCATGAGGTGGCTACCGTGGCAGTCCCTTCTTTGTCTGCTTTATCGCTGAATAGCAGTGTGGGGTATAAAAAAAAATATCTAAATAACTTTATATTTTCATTCTGTAATTTCAGGTTTAGCCTCACGTCTATTCAGAGGAAATCAGAGCTATAAATAGTTCTACCCTGCTTTTCATGCCTTAGTTTACAGTATGAAGAATTCTTCTTTCCGGAGTTGCAAGCTGCAGGGTTTCCACTCAAGGAGGCCAACTGTTTTGGTTAAAGTGACCATTTAAAAAAGAACTATGGTACCATTACACTGATAACAGAAGTAACTGAATGTACTTTCTGATAAGCCCTTCTGCCTGCCCTCTGATGAGCCAGAGGTTGTCTCCAGAGGTTTGACTTGGGAAGGACAGGATGTACAGTTACTCCTCGATTGGCCTGCTCCAACTGAAAAGTCCCTTTACCCCCTGTGCAAAACCAGCCCAGAAGCCTTGCAGTGCTACTAACTCCACATGATGGAGTCTGTCTCACCCTGCAGCAAGCTTACCTCTGCAATAGGCCAAAGGGCATAGAAGTGCATCGACAGGGCATTACTGGGCCTTTTCAAGCACACTGAGATACCTCCTATGAGTCAAGTCAACTGGAAATGCCCACTAAGTAGACTGAGCACATTGTCTCCTTTCCCCCGTACACAAAGTATCTACCAAAGGAAGGAAGTTTTGTGGAAGATCACAGGTGAGACACTAACCTAGGAAATATTTGTGTTTTATTTATCCTTTTTCACCACCATCCCTCTGTAAATCTTAGCGATATTTCTCCCAGAGCCTGGGTCTTAGAGAACGGCAACTGCCTTTGCTGCTTTTCTGAGACATCCCTTCTAAGAACTGCTGCCTGCCCCGAGCTTGCCCACAGCCTGACTCAGCCTCACCAGCAGGTTCCCTTTCATGGGATCACTCGGGTGGGCCCCCGGAGGTCTCTAGCCCAAACCTCTGCTCAAAGCAGGGTCAGCCATGAGGTCAAACCAAGTTGCTCAAGGCTTCATCCAGCCCTGGCTTGGAAACCTCCCGTGAAAATCTGCAAGTGCTACCCAAATAAATGGCTTCGTCTTAGAAGTCAGTGTCATGAATACCAGCACACACTTCACCTCATTCACTTTAGCTATGAAGTGAAAGATCCCGTGTTTGTGACCTCAGTCGTTACCACAGTTTTCCACCTTTTCCATCTCCATTCCAGTTTGGAAGTGGTCCAAAATAAATGCAATTTAAACTAATTTTAAAAAATGGGAGATTATCTTCCTGTAGGTTGTTGTCTTATGTCTTCTGAGTCTTTAAGAAATTTTAAGGTTACATCTTCAGGTTTTTCTCTGCAATTGTGAAGGTTTTTCTTTTGCTGGGGGGGTGGGGTGTGGGGAGTTTAGGAATTTCAGTTATAACCTTTATTTCAGTACATCCAGCCA
>Ga0181612_158760_pt1 | contig 26086 bp, 12 predicted proteins | sample HoacroProtozoa21_FD_119630 | JGI IMG/M metagenome (GOLD analysis project Ga0181612, IMG submission 119630) | Hoatzin crop microbial communities from Cojedes, Venezuel. Combined Assembly of Gp0051906, Gp0051904, Gp0051908
ACATCGCAGCGGAAGCCGTCAATTCCCTTCTCCATCCAGAAACGCATGCACTCATCCTGAGCCTTCCAAACCTCCTCATTCTCATAGTTGAGACTGCGGGTATCGGTCCAGTCAAACTCATAGATGGCATTGCCAAGGGAATCTCTTTCGTAGAAATCTGCCGGTTTTGTGGTCATCCAAACATGGTCCGGAGCGGTCTGATTGGCCACCCAGTCAAGGATAACCCTGAAACCAAGTTTTTTAGCCTCAGCTAGCATGGCCTCGAAATCTTCCATGGTACCGAACTCAGGATTGACCTTAGTGTAGTCGGAAATGGAATAATAAGATCCCAGAGTGCCCTTTCTTTCCTGTTCGCCAATCTGGTAAATAGGCATGAACCAAAGTATATCCACACCCAACTCTTTGAGACGAGGAAGTTGAGCCTGCACGCCTTTGAATGCGCCTTCCGGAGAATACTGACGGGTATTTACCTCATAAATCACCGTATTATAGGTCCATTCGGGATGATGAGGACGCTCCTCAACCTTGGCAGCCTTCTTCTTATCCTTGCAGGAAGGAGCCAGAATCACCAAAGCGGCCGCAACCGCCATGGCAAAAAATCTACGATTGATAGACATATTTATTTTATTAGAGTTCAAACACTACTGAAGCATAACCGCTCAGGGTAAGAAGCTTATTGGTTATAAATGCCGTTCCAAGCACTCCAATGGTATTTTTAACATCATCGGAAAGGCTAACTGAAACATCAGAGCTGGACACATTATGGATAACCAAAAGTTTGTCACCGGAATCAGGATCTGTCATGTACCAAGCCGCAACGGAGCTATTGGAAATGCTTTCGCAAGCGGACATTGTACCATTCGCAAGTGCGGGATAGGTGTTGCGAAGCTTAGCGAAAGTCCTGTAGGCATTCAGAAGCGAAGAAGCGTCAGCATCCTGAGTCTCAACACTAAATGCGGAAGTCTTTAAGCTGGCATCAACCTTATTATTGACACCTGCTGCGGCATAATTGGCGCTGCTTGACCAATAAATAGGATTGCGGACATATTCGTCGCCACTACCCTTAGTTCCGGTATAGCCCAATTCCTCGCCCTGATAGATGTAAGGTTTGCCTTCAGCGGTCAGAAGAATTGCCATAGCAACTCTTTCTTTGCCGAAAGTTCCGCCCAAAACCGAACCTGTCCTATCTTCATCGTGATTGGAAAGTTTCGTTGAAATAACTGCATCGGAACGAGTATTCTTGTAGACGTTATTATAGCCTATGATGGTCTTCACGAATGAAGAAGCATTCGCATTGTTGATAGCCTCACTAAGTCTCCACCAGAAGCTGAAATTAAAGACTGAAGGCAGTCCAGTGAGATATTTCTTATATGGAGCCTCACTTGCATTCACCTCATTGAGAACCTCACCGACCATATACATCTCGTCAGTATTGCCTGCGGCCTTATAGGTAGCATTGCAGTGGTCATACCATTGCTTGAGGAAGGTGCCATTCTCGTCGGAAGCACCATTATGGTAGATATGCTTAACGGCATCCAAACGCAAGCCCTTTACGCCCATATTTATCCATTTGTCGGCAGTCGCTGCGAGATATTTGAATGCTCCTGAAGTTGAAGCGGTGGAAGCATCGCCATAGTTCCAATCAGCGAACCAGCTGGTCCAGAAGTGGGAATGATAGTATTCCGGCTGCGCGAAGGTGATGTTGGCAGGGTCGAAGCTGGAAGTGCTGGGATAAAGCGTAAATGCTGTTCCGAATGTGACAACCGGATTGCTGCTCTGTGCGCCATATTTGCTGCCGGTATTCCAGTTGGCAGCCTTACGAATAAGGAAGCCCCAATCAGACTCGAAGTCAATTACAGCCTCGTAGGTATTGCTACCCGTTGATGAGAAATAGACGGTCTTATCGTTGCCATAATAAACATTCCAGCCCACGGAGGAAGTTCCGGAAACGAGGTCCTCATCGGTCTCGGTTACGGTAATGGTAGGCTTGGAAGACGAGGTATTGAGGACAAATTTAAGCCTTCCGGAATAGCCTACGCCTGCAGAAGCGGCGAACCATTGGCCCGAATCATAACCATTGGATCCCTCGGTAGCAATCATTGCTATATTGCCGGCGGTAATGTCAGCCTTAGGGTCCTCAGAGAAGATATAATAATCACGATATTCGCTGCTCTTATTACCGGCAGCATCCTTGAAATATGGATGGTCCACACCGGAATGATTCAGAACATAGTCCAAATAGATGTCTATGCCCTTGGCCTTAGCCTTATTTACGAGATTCTGGAAGTCGCTTTCAGTGCCATAGAGGGGATTCACGGTATTGTAATCTGTCACATCGTAGCCATGGTAGCTCATGGAAGGATGAATCGGAGAAAGCCATAGAGCGGTTACGCCAAGTTCATCCAGATAGTCCAATTTGGAGGTAATACCATTGAAATCACCTACACCATCGCCATCGCTATCGCAGAAGCTATAAACCAAGATCTGGTAGGTTGTACCAGCGATTTTTGTCCCGTTGAAAGTAGTGGGATTAGCGGTCAAAGTACCGGTCACTGTGGTCTCGGTGTTGGTATTTGTATTGGTATTTGTACCTTTATTTTCGTTATTTGTATTCTTCTTGGGGGTTTCTTCCCCACCACACCCCGCCATAAGCAAAGCGGAGAGGCAAAAAGTAAGCAGTCTACTTGTTTTCATGGCCATTGAAATTAAACTGGAAGACAGAAGACCGGTCAGGGTCTTCTGTCCAAAAAATCTAGAACTCAGAAACTGTAATAGTTTCAGCGTTGGAATCGTAAACGATTCTGTACTTAACTCCGGTAGTAGGGACAGCGATGTTAGCTCCGCCATTTTCTACAGCGAATGCCTCACCTAGATCAGAGAGAGTACCTCCACGGTTAGTATCCCAACCGCAATCGTAACGGAGTTTGAACTCACCGTTAATGGTGTATCCAGCCTCCCAAACACCTGCAGAGGTCTCAGTCATGAAGTAGTCAACGCCCCAAGAACTATCATCCTCAACATTACCGATCAATGACCAAGCGATCTTAACGGTAATAGTTTCAGCAGAAGGATCGTAAACCAACTTAATGTAGTGACCAGTGAGACCTGAGATATTAGCACCACCTTGTTCTACAGCGAATGCTTCACCAACTTCAGAGAATGTACCTCCACGGTTGGTATCCCAAGCTGCCTCATAACGAATCTTTATGTCGCCTTCGGCCTTGAATACCTCGCTCTCGAATGTTCCGTCGCTCTTAGGGCTAAGGAAGAGGTCGGTATCCCAGTTGGTGCCCTCGTAAACTCCGATAACTGACCAGTTTTCGGCAACAGGGTTAACTGTAATGGTCTCAAGTGAAGGGTTATAAACAACCTGATATTGAACACCGGTTTTAGGAACGGCGATGTTAGCACCGTTAGCCTCTACTGCGAATGCCTCACCAAGGCTTGAGAGAGAACCTCCACGGTTGTCAGCCCAATCGGCAGCATAACGAATCTTGAACTCACCGTTGATGGTGACAGGGTCGCTAACCCAAAGGCCACTTGAAAGTTGTTTCATGACATAATCGGTACTCCAGTTAGAGTCCTCGATAACACCGATTAATGACCAAGTACTAGCGGCGGCAGCCTCAGCAACAGTTATCGTGCCGGCGGTGGTATCGTAGGTGATATCCCATGAACCGGCGTCTACCCAGATGTTATATCCACCGGTTGTGAATGCTGTACCAAGAGTAGGCTGATAAACATCATTCTCCTCGCTGTAGTAAGCGTAGTTCATCTCAGGACCACCGACATTCTCTGTCCAAGATGCATCCTTGCGGAGTTTGAAGGTAGTAGCTGCGTCAACGGTAAGAGTTCCGGTCCAAACGCCATCGCTCTCAGTCATCTCAACGTCAGCATTCCACTCATTGAAGTCACCGATGATACCCCAACCTTCGTAGGGCTCATCCGGCTCGTCAGTACCTGTGCTATAAGGATCAGTGATTTCAGCACCGTAGTCCTTAGTATTCCACCAAGCCTTGTAAGCTGAAGGATCATTAAGGTCAAGATATACACGGTAGTTGCCAGCCTCGTCGAACACAAGGTTGTCGCCACCGTTGGAGAGAGCGTCAACATCGCCACCGAGGTTGTAATCCCAAGCACCATCGAAACGGAACTTGAACTCAGTGCCGGCCTCAACGCCTTCGAGGTCAACATAGAATCTCTGACGATAAGGGTCCTGTGTCATTACGAAGTCACTTGCCCAACCATCGAAGCCACCGATAACAGAAACCTGATTGAAGCCTTTGATCATGGTAAGAAGAAGTGAACTCTTACTGAAGCTAAAGATATAGTAACGATAGGTGGTGTAGACGGTAATGTTGTCATTAGAGTCATTAAGAAGCTGTACAGAAGCATCTTCTCCGCTCAAAGTGCTGGCATCAGCAACACCCCAGTTTCCTGTAGAAGAATCCCAAGAAGCTGCACCGGTAACTTTGAACTGATTCTCAGCATGGTCCTCACCGAAGTCAGCAACACCTACATAGGTATCCTGATCACCGGAGTAGTTGAACAAATGCTGGCAAGCACTATGGTCCCAACCATTAGCGGAACCAGGGAGATAAACTCTGTCATAGAGAATCTCAGCATCGTAGGTAACTACGGAAGTAGAAACGATGTTAGACTTGAGGGCGGTATTAGCGATTGCGCTAGACTCACCATACATTTCAGCAACAACCTGGAAATAGATGGGAACGTCATCATCAGCGGATGCGCCATAACCGAGAAGAGCATTATTCAAATCCTTAGCCAACACATCAATGGAAGTCTCATTCCTTACGGAATAAAGCTTGGTAGGATTAGACATGGTAGGATCAACATCCACATACAAAGTGTACTGGATAGGAACCGATACATCGTCATAGTTGGCGGCAGAGTATGTGACTGTGGCATAGGTCTCACCCTCGACAAGAGCCGTAGAAGAAGAGGCTGCTATCGTATTGAGAACTGGAGCCACACCATTAGCGGAATCGTACTGAACGAGTTCCTTCTGCTGGCAGGCGGTGAAAGCAAGAGCGGTCACCGCAGCCGTCAAAATGGTAAATATCTTTTTCATAATCTATATTCTTTAATTCCCGAAGATTAATATCCAGGGTTCTGCTCAAGATTAGCATTAGCATTCATGTCAGAAGAAGGAATCGGGAATAGGGTTCTGTAGGAATCAGTTGAAGTACCATTCTGGTCTCCACCTTTCCAATCCCAAACATAATCATTTCCAGTGAAGTATCCAAGACGGATAAGGTCAGACCTTCTCCAGCACTCCTGATAGAACTCACGGCCACGCTCATCCCTGATGGTAGCTTTGTCGTAAGAAGTAAGAGCGCTCACACCAGCTCTTGCACGAACCATGTTGATATAGTTCAAACCGGTAGAAGAAGAAATGCCACTCTCGGAATGGAGACCGCACTCAGCAAGCATCAAAAGAACGTCTGCATAGCGGAATACAGGGAAGTCGGTATCTACGAAACCGGCAGCCTTACCGGCAGATCCGTCAGATTTGATGTTGGTAAACTTAACAGCGGGATGTCCACCGGCAGCCCAGTCACCTACGTCGGTGATAGGACCCTCATGCATACCGTCACTGGTATCGTAGAAGAGCTTTCGAGCATCTGAATCTTCAAACAGATTGTAGAAAGTATCGGTGCAACGAAGACCAGCCCAACCGGAGGAAATACCCATGGAAGAAGCCTCAATACCGTCACCGGTGGAAGCGAAGATTATATAGTTGGTAGCACCATAACCCTGAGTCTGCTCACCATCCTGCTCAATAGCCCAAATAATCTCATCGGTGCATTTCTCGTTATCGGCTGAGAAGAGGTCCTGATAAGCGGAATGAGTGCCATTGGCGCTCTGATGAAGAGAATAGCCACTATTGAGAAGCGTATTGAGAACGCCAGCGGCCTTAGCCCATTCTGCGCTGCCCTTGTAAACCTCAGCATTGAGATAAAGCTTAGCAAGAATCATCTCAGCGGTTGCAAGATTTACACGACCATAGTCAGAAGCGGCAGTCTTGACGGGAAGATTAGCTGCATCGATAATGTCATTAAGCTCGGTCTCCATCCAATCATAGAGATCGGTGCGGGAAATCTGGGTAGGAGAAACACCTGTTGCAGAGTTCTCATCAATGAAAGGCACATTTCCGAAGCAGTCGATAGCATGGAGATAGCAGAGGGCACGAAGAGTACGAACCTCATCTTTCATACCATCCTTATCGGAAAGACTTACGGAAGTAGCGTCAATCTGACGAATAAACTCATTGCAAAGAGCAATCTGATAGAAAATTCTAGAGTAGAACGCATAGATAAAGGTATCTGATGTCGTCCAGCTCATAGCATGGAAATTCTTGATAGTCTGGTCATTCCAGTTGCAGACGCTCTCATCGGTTGTGAGCTCCTGATGATGGTAAAGACCACGAACATACTGGCTAGCACCACCGTCAAGACCTGAAATGGAAGGATCTCCACCAGGGCCATAGTAACCTGAGGTAGCGAAACCGGTGTAGATACCAGCGAGGAAGGCTGTGAAATCATCCTCAGAGGTAATAGCCTTATCAACGGTGTTCATGCTGGGGTCAAGAACCTCGGTAATGGTCAGGTCCTTAACGCAAGATGTCAAAGACAAACCAGCGATAACCACAAAAGCGCTAAGTATATATTTTACTGTTTTCATATTCAATTCCTCCTCTGATTAAAAGTTAACCTTAAGACCGAAAATGAAGGTCCTCGGACGAGGATATACAGTACCATCTATACCTCCGTAAACCTCAGGATCAACTCCGTCGTATTTGGTGAAGGTGCAGATATTCTGTACTGTAGCATAGAGATTCAAACCGAGATCGTAATCAGCGAAGCTGAAGAGTTTCGGGAAGGTGTAACCTACGGTGAAGTTGTCAAGCTTGAAGAATGACGCGTTGCGAACGTAGTAGTCTGACAGATAACGAGCATTCTGGAACTTGCTGTCCAATGCTGAGGTGAGACGGTTGCTGATGAAGTTGTTGATCCAGAGGTCACCCAACATTTCAGAATCGGAAGCTACGTTGTTGTAAACCCAGTTACCGAAGCTACCATGACCTGAGAGAGCTGCTGTCCAGTTCTTGTAGGTGAACTGCATATTGAGACCTACGGTCACGTCAGCTGCAGGTTTGTGGAAGAAATACTTATCATCATCATTGATCTGACCATCACCATTGCGGTCAACATAAGCACCGTCAATAGGATTACCGTCAGCATCGTATACCTGCTGATATACATAGAATGAGTTAGCAGGATAACCTACCATGTGCATCTGTACATTGTTACCGGTACCACCGGCGATACCACCAGTCTCAACACCACTCTGGTCATCAGCAGCAGCGGTCAACTTGGTAATCTTGTTCTTGTTGTACGCCATGTTAGCTCCAATCGTGAAGCTCATATCCTGGGTGCTTACTGCAATCCAGTTAGCGTCAATTTCAAAACCAGTATTCTGGAGGTCACCGATATTGGTGGTGAGGTAGTTGGTAAGAGCGGAACCTGCAGCTACAGGGATGTAGTTGATAAGGTCTTTGGTCTTACGGTTGTAAACATCGATGCTGGTTGTGAATCTATCATTGTAGAAACCGAGGTCAACACCAAGGTTGTAGGTAGTTGTGGTCTCCCACTTCAAATCAGCGTTGTAGCCGAGAGGAGTAATAGGATAGATCAAAGAATTACCGAAGTAATAGTAGCTACCGATAAGGTTGCTGTAGTAGGTACCAATGGTAGGATAGTTACCAGCGTTGAGGTCCTGCTGACCGGTCTGTCCCCAAGAGAGACGCATCTTTGCGGTAGAAAGATTGTCAACATTGGCGAGGAAAGCCTCTTTCTTCATGTTCCATGCGAAAGCGAGTGAAGGGAAGAGACCCCACTTATGGTTCTGGAAACGAGAAGTACCATCACGACGAATAGTTGCGGTGAGGAGGTACTTGTCTGAGAAACCATAGTTTACACGACCGAAGAAAGATACGAGGAAGTACTCGGTCTCGAAAGGAGTGTCAGCGAGAACTGACTGGTCGGTAAGCTTGTAAGTATAGGTATTGCTTGAATTCCAGAAGTGCTGCCAAGAATAACCGGCCATAGCTTCAAGATTATGTACATCGTTGAAGGTGTGGGTATAGTCAGCGTAGAACTCAAGAGTCTGGTCTTTACGTTTGTAGTTGTAGTCGGTGTGATAACCGGAACCTGACTGCTGAGTGTTGTGATATGACTGCTCTGAACCCTGAGCGGCCTCAGTTACACCATTTGATTTAGCATAATCGAGACCAAGGTTGAGGTTGAGTCTGAGGTCCTCGAAACCATGAATCTTATAATCAAACTGCGCGTTACCGATGAAACGGTTAGCGGTAGCATGGTCATCCTTCTGCTCAAGAAGAGCTACAGGGTTCATGGTGGCCATGGTATTATAGGTACCATCGGCATTCATCCAAGCAGTATAGTTGCCATTTGCATCATATACAGGTTTGGAAGGATCGTAGTGGATAGCTGCTCCGATAGCATCCTGATTAGCATAGAAATTATACTGATGGGTATATTTTCCATTGAGATTGATGGTCAGGTGCTTGTCAAGGAGAGTAGGAGAAAGGTTGAGGGAAGCGGTGGTTCTCTTCATCTTGGAAGTCTTAAGAGTACCATTCTGTCCCGTATAACCTACGGATGCACGATAAGGGAGATAACCGAGGTCTCCGAGACCGAAGCTACCGCGAAGGCTAGCATTCAAATCATCACCATGTGCAAGCTGGTAAATCTGTTTCTGCCAGTTTGTATCGGTTTCGCCCATAGCTGCGAGAGCTGAAGCCTTGGCATCGGTAGAAAGTGCTGAATATTCGGTGATAGCCTCTCTAACCTGATCGGCGTTGAGTACATTGACATACTTGCTTACACTGCTGATTGAGTGCTGATAGTCAATGCTGAAATGAGGTTTAGCGCTGCCCTTATTACCCTTCTTGGTGGTAATAACGATAACACCATTGGAAGCACGAGAACCGTAGATCGCGGTTGCGGACGCATCCTTGAGGACGGTGAAGCTCTCAATATCGCTAGGGTTGATTGAAGAGAGAGCATCTGACATACCGCTGATGCCTTCGTTGCTGACGGGAAGTCCATCGACTACGATAAGAGGATCATTGGTTGCTGAAAGTGAAGAGCCACCACGAATACGGATTGTGGCGCCAGAACCAGGCATACCGCTACCGGAGGTAACGACAACACCGGCTGACTTACCACGGAGGAGGTCAGCAGGAGAAGTGATGGAACCCTTGTTGATTTCATCAGATTTCACAGTTGACACAGAACCGGTCAAGTCGCTCTTCTTTACCGTACCATAACCGATAACCACAACATCGTCGAGGAACTGAGCGTCCTCAGCGAGGGTGAGCGTGGCAGGCACGGCTGAAGCTTTGAAGGTTTGGTTTGCATAGCCTATGCAGCTGATTTCTACAACTGCGTCAGGCGAGGAGACATTGAGTACATAGTCACCGTCGATACCGGTAGAAGTACCATTGGTTGTTCCCTGCTCGAGAACCGTGGCACCGATAACCGGACCTTGGGCGTCAACTACGACTCCTTTCACCTGGTATCCGCCTTGTGCGAACACCGTAGTGGAGATCATGCAAGATAGCACGATGGCCACTGTGGCAAGAATCCTTTTCATTTGAATTGTGTTAGTGTTAAACATTGATATTGGATTATTCTTCATTGTGGGCGGGCGTCTCTTTCACGAAATAAACGGAAATAGCCGCCAGTATCATAAATATACCCGCGAGAACCAGCATCATAGGGGTATTCATGCCGAAGATATGCTTCAGGATGAGACCACCGAGAGCGCCGATTACAATCTGCGGGATGGTTATGGTAAAGTTGAAAATACCCATGAAAACGCCTGTGCGACGGGCATCAAGAGCCTTGGACAGGATGGAATAAGGCATGGACAAAATAGCTGCGTAAGCTATACCAATGCCGATCATGGGAATCATTAGCGCATACTGGTTGGACAGCAGCGGAAGGGTCAAGAAACCGGCCGCACCGAAAAGCAAACATACTCCATAGACGGGCTTGTTGCCGAATTTCTCGGCCAAACGAGTCATGAAGATGGCGGCGATACATGCCGGAATAGGATAAACGGCGTTGAGAATACCTACCCAGTTGGATGCGTCGGTACTACTCAATGCCTGACCTGCGTTATTGGTGACAACACCTTCGATGGACGGGAACAAGAATGTCCACATGATAAAGAGGGCGCCCCAAGAGAAAAACTGCGTCACACCTAGCTGCAGCATGACTTTCGGAGTCTTCTTGAGAAGCTTCCAGAAACTCTCCTTGGGCTCTTTGGCTTCTTCCTCGGTGATGCCGTTGTATTCGGCGAATTCCTTAGGAGGATATTCTTTCACCTTGAATACGGTCACCAGCACGGACAAAAACAAGAGAATCGCACCTATATAATATGCCCATGATATGGCAATCGGGACCTTACCAGGCTCAGGCGTGAGGTCCACATCCATTTTAGTGAGAATCTTGGTAATCAGCCACGGAAGAATACCGCCTATGACAGCACCTAGATTGATAAGGAAGGTCTGGATGACATAGCCCTTCGTCTTCTGGCTGTCCGGCAACATATCAGACACCAGCGAACGGAAAGGCTGCATGGTGACATTGAAGGACAGGTCCATGAAGAGCAGAATCAAAGCACCCATGAGTAGAGGCGCGAAGGCCAGCATCTTCGGGCAATTCGGCATCAGCATCAGAGCTATGGTGGAGATGACGGCTCCCAAGAGGATGTAAGGTCTGCGTCTACCGAGTTTGGTCCAAGAATCATCAGAGAGCATTCCGATGATTGGCTGCACCACCATTCCAGCGATTGGAGCGGCTAGCCAGAACAAACTCAACTGGCTGGTATCGGCCCCCAGAGACTTGAATATGCTGGAGGTATTGGAATTTTGTAGGGAATATCCAATCTGCACTCCGAGGAATCCAAAGCTTAGGTTCCAAATCTGCCAGAACGATAATTTCGGTTTCTGCTTCACTTATATTGAATAATTTAGTTATTTCATTCTAGTGCTATGGCCTTGATATAAAGACCTTTGGTAGCATGCAAATATAGTTTAATCGTTTTAAAAAATGCAAAGGTTAAGGACGAAATGTCAGATTTTTGGGATGAATAGCGGATTTTTCGGGATGACGTGAAATAAAAATCGGCCTGCAAGCAGACCGATTTTTATTAATATGTATTATTTTTAACAGACGAAGGAATAGATTCCTTTTTGTAGGTTGTGACCTCGACGATAGTGGTCTGGTCTTCAGAAGAAAGGGCGGAAAGCGTCATTGTGCTACCGCTAACAGAAACCTGATAGGTTGAACCCCAAGCCTTGGTAGTGGTACCAACGGTATAAGTTCCACTCAATACGCCCTTGGACAAAGTGTAATTACCCGTATGCACGGTATAGCGTCCCTCCCCTACCATCTGATAAAGCGTAAACGCCCCAGACTTCTCGAAAGAAACATAAACGTCCACCTTGACACCCGAATAAGTTATGGACTTGGTCTCCAAATTCGTCAAATGCCACTCACCGGAAATATCAGAAGTGGTAGTGGTAGTGCCGCCACCGGAAGTTCCGCCACCATTATTGGTGGGATTCGTTTCCTCACCGCAACTTTGAAGAGCGAAAGCTGCGAAAACAACCGCAAAAATATATGCTATTCTTTTCATGATATTGCAAATTTTTTAGAGCCAACCCTGAGTGGTTGATTTGAAACTTCTGGAAACAACTGAAAGAGTCTGAGTAACCTCCATACCACCAATGGAATCTTCGCCACCGATAGCGGTACCGCCACCCACGGCCCTGATTGTAATCTTGGTAGAACCTATCTTGGTAGGATGGATATAGAGACGACCATACTTCACATACGGATCCTCCGCCAAACCGAGAGCCTCCTTACCACCATCAGCAACAGTCACATCCAAATAAGTAAGATTGACCGAAGAAGTACCGAAATATGGAGATATATCCACATACTGATTGCCACCGGTAGAAACGATAGTCGTAGGAATACCCTCAATTTTCATAAGGAACGTCCAAGTATCAATACCACCTGTACCCATATTCTTCTGATAAGGATAAAGGTCAAACTCCTTGTATGTCGCGCCGCTGCTATAATATAGCGTTTTCTTGGTATTGAGTCTGGAATCAAACTCATTGGCAGAGCTAACCAACATATCCTTGAACTCATCTTTAGTGAAGGTCTTACCAAGTTTCTTAGCATAGGAAAGACCAAGGGCAACGATACCGCTCACATGAGGACAAGCCATGGAAGTGCCCTGCATATAGCCATAGTCAGATCCAAATTCCTCAATCTCCGAAGGCACGGTGGAAAGAATCATACTCTTACCGGTCACGGTACCTGAAGCATTCTGATGGTAATATTCACCTCCAGGAGCCACTATATTACAACCAGGACCATAATTGGTGTAATATGCGGGAAGGAAATCGGGAGCATAGGCGGAAACGCTGATTATGTCAGCCAAAGCACCAGGATAGGTAGCATAATTCTTAGACTCGTTACCTGAAGCGAACACAGCAATATTACCATCTGTCACGGTATTGTTGCTAAAGCTCTCGAAATACCTTACAGCTGCATACTCCACGGGAGCGCCCTTGGCATAAGTACCATCGGAGGTAAATTTACCAGCAGTATAGCCAAAGGAGCAGGAAATAATGGAAGCGCCATTGTCAGCGGCATATTCCACAGCCTTGGCAATCTGAGAATCAGATCCACCCTTATCTTTGGAGAAAATTTGGCAAGACATGATTTTAACGCCATCATTATTGCCGGTTCCACCCGCAACGCTAGAAATACCAGTTCCATTGTTATTGACAGCAGCAATAACACCGGCGCAATGGGTACCATGACCGGTATCACCTTTACCGGTAGTCTCATCTATAAGGTCCCATGTGATTTCTCCATTATCAACGAAGTTATAGCCATGATTACCATCGCTATCAGACCACATATTGGCAGCCAAATCAGGATGAGTATATTTCACGCCCTCATCCACAACGGCAACGATAATCGACGGGTCGCCACCGGTAAGATTAGACCAAACGCTCTCGATATTGATATCACCTCCGGCATAGGCATTCTTGGAGAATGTCTGATTACCGGTGTTGTGGTAGTTCCACTGATCTGAATAATACTTATCGTTGAATACGGTATTGGTAGCCTTGGTATCCACAACGGGATTCTCATCATAAGCAAGAGGCATCAAATTCTCCGGACGAGCATAGATTCTATTGTACTGAAGGAGTTCTACCTCATCAAGATCGGCCGCAAGAACAGCGAACTTCTCCGCATTAACGGAAGAAGACAAAGTCACTTCGTACCACTTATCCAAACCGAATTTCTTTTTAAGATCGGTCCTACCTTTATCCATGCTGAAAATAGGTTCAACTTTTGTCGCGCCCATATCCTGAAGCTCTGCCAAGAAAGCAGCATCCGGTTCGCTCTCAAGATAAAGCAGGATGGAACCGGTATCAGCATCTTCGGAAGTATTAAGGGCTTTGGTCTCAAGAGAAGTGCTCACCAGCACTTCATTCTCCGCCGCCTCTCGGGTACAAGAGATAAGCCCGAGAACCGCAAAGGTTGCCAAAAGTAAAGATTTAGTTCTCATAATCATTCTTTGTAATTCACTATCGGAATTTCTTCCTTGGGTTAAAAACAATATAGTAGCCCACAACCACAAAGATAATGATTTTAAATGAATGTCAAAAAAAAGAAACCAGATAGCAGAGCCATCTGGTTTCCTTCTAGTTAAATTATCGTTTAGATAACCGGCTTGTCAACGGTCTTTCTAATGGTAGCGTTTCTTCCAGTTTCGCGTTTAACGACGTTAGAAGAAGCTACACCAGCCTTCTTAAGCTCGGTATTTCTAACAACTGCGCCTTCTACGATCTTCACACCCTTAGCAAGTGTGCCTTCAGGATAGATAGCATCGTTCATAGCCTTGTTGATGGCCTTGATATGAGCCTCAGGATTCTCGTTGAATGAACCATAGGCAATCTTCATATCTCTCATAGCCTTCTTGGCGGCTTTAGCGCGAGCCTTAACAGCTGCAGGAGCTACACCATTATCGTCAACCTCAGGTTCAACGAGCAGGTAGTCACTCATAGCGCAATAGGTTCCGCTATTGTAGAACAACAAGCCACAGAAGTTGTAATCGCTATAATAATAGCCATCATCAAGGAAAGCATAATAACCTTCAGCAACAGGAATCATGCAAACTGAGTATGTAACCTTGTATGACTTACCGAGGTTCTTAGAATAAGAATAGAGAGTGAAAGTACCATCAGCGGTAGCTGCCTCTGCTATGTAGAGATAACCCTGATAGTTGTCAAGATATACACAGTCATCGTAACCATAAGCGGTAACATAAGTCTCTGTGTAATCAGGATCGCCTGAGAGACCCTTAACCTGCATGGCAACTCCGTAGCCATCTGTGCGAGAACCATAAGTTGACTCATCCAAGAAGTCGATAGAAGCCTGTCCTACATAATCTCTAAGAGTAGAAGATCCCCAAAGATTTACTGCATACAAGTTATATGTACCTACATAAGATTCACCGGTAGCATCCAAGAGATCTGATACCACATCCTCATAGGTGTATGTCTGATAAATCGGGAGCGGATCACCTGTTGTCCAAGCAGTACCGAAGGCGAAGGTGTCCTCTTCGTAACCATTGGTAGCATAAACAAGGATGTAGTACTCGGTTCCAGGCATAAGACCGGTCATAAGATCTACATAACCTTCACCATTAACAAGAGCAAGAGTAGAGTCAACAAGAGAATATCCATTCTCCTTAACGTCTGCAAGGCAGTTCTCCTCGTCACCTACATAAGTAGCGGCTGTATAGAGACCGAACTTAAGTGCGGTGATATTCTGATCTTCGCTAAAGATGTAAAGCTGGAGAGTATTGTCTGAAGAGTAACCCTGCTGTTTGTAAGCATCCTGGATCTCGTTAAGACCAGCTGTGATGGATACAGGAACCGGATCTCCGTCAGCAACATAGGTGAATACCTCGTAGTCATAGAAACCCTGATATTCACCATCCTCGTCGTAAGAGAGAGCGACAATGGTATAGGTACCTGTAGAATCCATCTGTGTCTCGATAGTGAATTCGGAATTTTCAACCTTGATTGATTCCTCATAATCGCCGGCAAGAATAGCTGAAACGGCATTGCTTACCTGAGTCTCGGTGAGAGAGCCCTCATAGATGTCATAAGTAACATAACCGACCTCATTTCCTACAGTTACATCAATAGGAGTAACTGCATTTTCGGTAAGACTGCTGGAAAGTTCGATAGAGTAGTCAGGACGAGAATAATCGCTACCGATTGTGTAGAGCTCGTACTGATCAGGTGACCAACCACCTACTCCAGGAACATAGTACCTCATGTTGAAGAAGAATCCACCGTTACCGTCATAGTAGCAAGGAGGATAGCTTGCGCCATTATTAGCATAGAAGGTAAAGAAGTCCTTGGAATAAGACTGCTCCTCAGCGAAGTAATCAAACCAGTCATATGCATATACCGGAGATACGCCCTGATAGTCCCAACCCATGTACTGCTTAGGAACCTGAACATAGTCATATCCGTCATCAGTCTGGTTCTTGGTGTACCATACGAACTCAAGATGAATGTCTTCACCGGTACCCCAGATACCGCCACCATCGGAGTCGGCACCTGAAACGAGAGCCTCGTCATAGGTACGGCAATAACGCACGCCTTCAAGTTCATAGTACTGAATCTTAGCGGTGTGAACTTCACCCCACCAAGTCTCGTAGAATGTCCAGAGACCTGAAGCATCGGTAGCATCAGGATTGGTAAGTTCAATCCAAGTTACGATAAGAACTGAGAAGTCAGCTGAAAGAGGATGGTTTTCATCCTGATATTTAGAGCTGTTCAGATATTCAGGAACATAGAGAGTAATCTTATATTCCACACCGATTTCGGCATTTGGGAAACTGAGGGTTACCTCAGTCTCGGTCTGACCATCTTCGAAAACTGCATTCTCAATTGAGAATACGGAAGGATCTCCGCTACCATTCTCGCCGGTGATGGTAATAGGAACGGTGACAGCACCATCAGTATTGGTACGTGCTACCGTAAAGGTGGCTGTACGATCCCATGAAGGGTCGTAGGTCTGAAGAGAGTTCAGATTATCCTGTGCGGGGAAATAGAACCCGAAGAATCCGGTCTCCTCAGGATCACCTACCGAGTAGGACTCAGAGCTCTTACAAGAAGAGACGAGGCCTAGGATAGATAATGTAGCGAGTATATATACAAGCTTTGTTAACTTTTTCATATCACTATAGTATTAAAAAGTTTAATTAGTCTGTCACACCATCCCTAAGTTTAGGGTTCTGGTCGGTTGTAGGAGTAGCACTACCGGTATTGTCAACGATGGCGAGGTTGGTGTTGGTCTCACCCTGAGGGAATCTCATAAGGAGCCAAGCATCGTCAGCAGCCATGTTGAAACGGAAAGCAGCAGGCATGTTGGTACTGCTCTCGTCATCTTTGAAACGAACGAGCGGTTTGCCAAGACGTTTGATATCAAGAATACCGAAACCTTCGCCCCAGAGCTCAATACGACGCTGGAACCAGATCTCATCCTTGATGTTGAGACCACGAGTACCTGCATTGTAAGAAGGGTTACGATAAGCTCTTACATAGGACTCAAGAACGTCCTTTGCAGTGCTTCCACTTACACTTCCAACGCTAACGGAACCTGAAGCTCCATTTGCAAGACACTCAGCAGCGATAAGAATCATCTCATCAATACGCATGAGAGGCATATCCTCATCATTGTTCTTGGTACCGAGGGTACGGCAACCAAACTTAACAGCGGTATAAGGTATGAAAGGCTCTTTCTCGTCATCGATCTTAAGGTTTGCTACGTCACCCTGACCGCCCCATGTGAGACCATCAAGAAGGGTAGACTTAAGATCTGCGTCGCACCACCACTGCTTACGGATATCTTCATCCTCGATCTTTTCCCAAAGCATGCTGTTGATGCTGCAGTAGATACCGCAACCAGCAGAATAGCTATATCCTGAGAAAGGACGAAGCCAAGAACTTGTAGTTCCATAAGGATAGGTAAGAGCTACCTCGGTGTTCATATCATAACCCCACATCCAGTCTGGCTCAGAGATATCATAGAATGAAGGTACAGAAACTTCCTTGATTGACTTAGGACGGATGCCTTCAGCAGTAGCTGCATTAGCGGCAGCTACAGCATCATCGAAAGCAGCCTGGTAGTTCTGCATATCAAGGTTGGCACGGGCACGAAGACCGTAAGCGACAGCCTTGCTCAAGTTAGCCTTAGAAGGTCTGTTATAGCCCTCAAGACCAGCGATAGCCTCGGTGAGGTCCTGGAGAATATAGTCATAAACTTCCTGAACGGTAGCCCTAGGATTGTTGGTAGGGTCCGCAGTCGCAGGAGTCAAAAGCGGAATATCCGCACCTGACTTGTTGGTTACGAACTGGAAGTTAGGAGCGAGCTCCAAGTAAGAGTAAGCCCTAAGACATTTAGCCTGCGCGATCTTGTAGAGGTTCTCCTCATTGGACTCATCCTCAGAGAAACCTGATACGAAGGTATTCACAGAACCGATCATGTTGTAAGGAGCCCTGTAACGGATAGCAGGGTTACGGTAGTTGGCGTTACGGGAAGTGTATTCACCGCAAACGGAGAACCAGTTATAACCTGAGTCAGGGATAAGTGCATCTGCGCCCTCAAGGTCGTTGCAGAAGAGTATCATAAGGAACTCCCAGTCATCAGGAACGCTGCTGTACATTTTATCAGGATAACCCAGGTCTGTAAGCATACCATTGAAAGATGCGCTAGAGCGCTCAGGAATGGCAGAGTTGATCTCCTGAACCTGACTTGCAATTGCGGTTCCGCCCTCGGGCAGAATCTCATCGAATTTGGTGCAGGCTACAGCGGCAAGGCCTAAAGCCGATATCAAAAGTATCTTATTGTATTTCATATCCTTTTTCCTTTTAAGATTAGAAAGTAAGGGTTACACCAGCGGTAACGGTACGTCTTGCTGTGTAGTTGGTGTAGCTGGCGGTAGAAGAATAGCTACCAAGACCAACACCTACACGAGGGTCAATACCCTTACGGGCGGTAAGTAGTGCTACATTCTCACCGGCAACATATACTCTGACGGCTGAGAGTTTAAGCATATTCACATACTTGGTAGGGATGGTATATCCCAAAGTAATATTGTTAAGGCTCAAGTAGTTAGAGCTAACGATGAAGCGATCCACTGCATTCTGTCCAACCTGGGTGTCACCATCCAAACGAGGAACGTTGGTGTTGGTGTTGGTAGGAGTCCAAGCATTGAGAATATCTTTGTGAATATTCGATCCAGCATTGTTCTGAGAGAGCATGAGGGCCTGATACTGACCATCGTAGTAGCGACCACCAAGCTGATATGAGCACTGAATTGAGAAGTCGAATCCGTAAGCATTTACACTGGTACCGAAACCACCATAGAGCTTAGGAAGGAAGGATCCGATCTTGTACTTGGTTGCATCTGAGAATACAGAGGTTGTACCAGTAACGGTGTTGCCACTCTCATCCTCATAGTCGTAGTAGTAGAGAGCCTTACCGGTCTCAGCATCTACGCCTGCATATTTGTACATATAACCATCATAAAGTGATCCACCGACCTCACGGATGTAGTAGCTACCCTTGATACCGCTTTCAGCGACGCTCTTATCCAAAGAGAGAATCTTGTTCTTATAAGAAGTGAAGTTAGCGTTAGCTGTCCACATTACGTTCTTGGTCCTGAGGATAACACCGTCGAGAGAGAGCTCGAAACCGGTATTACGGATGGAACCAACGTTGGTGTAGATGTATCCTGTAGGGTTACCTGAAGAATAAGGTACATCCTTAGCATAGAGAAGGTCTCTGGTCTTACGGGTGAAGAGGTCGAGGGTACCATTGAGTCTCTGACCGAAGAGTTCGAAATCGAAACCGGTATTGAGAGAAGAGTTGGTTTCCCATGTCAAATCCTCGTTACCTTTATAAGAAAGGGTAAGAGAGTATCCTGCGTCAGCGCTGTAAGAGTGGGTATACTGGTCGGTGTACAAGTAGCTACCGATATTATCGTTACCCTGCTCACCATAGCTGAGTTTGTATTTCAACATGTCAACCCACGGAACATCGAAGAAGGCCTCTTTGTTGATAAGCCAAGCGGCACCGAATGACCAGAAGTTACCTCCGCGGTGTCCCTTTGCGAAACGTGAAGAAGCATCACGACGATAAGAAGCACTCAAGAAATATCTTCCATCATAATCATACTGAACACGGCTGAGGAAACCCTCAATAGCATAGGTGCTGGTGTATGATGACATATCTTTGGAATCTGAACCATCAGCATTGTTCAACTCACCTACAAACGGGTTGAAGAGGTGGTCGTTGTAACCAGTCAAAGACTGATATTTATTGGTATATGCCTCATAACCGGCGAGAATATCTACATTATGTAGACCTTCGAAGGTATTCTTGTATTCACCAAGTATCTGTTTGTTTACGGCGAATGTTCTGCCGTGACTTACATAAGCTGCACCATCAACTGAAGAAGCGCTACCAAACACACTGTAGAGTTTGTTGTAACGGGTATTGTCGTTGGTGAGGGAGATGTTGGCGTTAATGGTGAAGTTCTTGATAGGAGTGAGAATAACTCCCCACTTACCTGTGAGAACGTCAGCATAGTTAGTCGCACTGTCATACATATTATCACGAACGGCATTACCTACTACAGAAGCACGCTGCTGATTGGTATTGTTGGAATCGTAAAGCTGATTGCCCTGAGAATTAGTAGCCATCTCATAGCCTGTGAGAACGCCGTTAGCGTCATAAACAGGAGTACGTACATAGAGAGGATAGATAGGAGCAATAGAGTTTACGATGTAGAAGAGGTTACCTGAAGATCCCCAAGAACCTGCGCTTGTTACAGACTCGGAAGCACTATGAGAGTAACCCATATTGGTGGTAAACCTCATCCAGTCCTTAGCCTGATATTCGGCATTGATACGACCTGTGTAACGTTTGTAGTTAGAGTTCGCAATAATACCTTTATCATCAAGGAAACCTGCACTTGCGTAGTAGCTGAATCTATCGGAAGCACCACTTACTGACATGTTGTATTCCTGACGGAAACCTGTGTGGAATGACTCTTTGTACCAGTCATCAGGGAGATAGTAGTACTCGCCGTCGCTGTAACCGAGAGTTGCGTTAGGGTTCAGCTTGAAGTTGTTACCGATGAGTTTCTGGCCCTCGGGAACGGTATAAACCTGATAACCGAGACCGCCATTGTTGGCATCAAAGAGGTATGCGTCTGCAAAAGCGTAGCTCTCAGTGATGGTATGGCCTGAATAATAGTACTCATTGTACATCTTCTTGTACCATGTCTCGTAGTACTCACCAGGGTCGGTGATTACGTCATACTGAGGTACGAGACGTGTGTTGGAACCCCATCTGGCATCGAAACGAACCTGAGCCTCACCTGCTTTACCTTTCTTAGTTGTGATAATGATAACACCGTTTGCACCACGGTTACCATAAATCGCAGCTGCGGAAGCATCCTTGAGGACTGACATGCTCTCAACATCGTTAGGGTTGATGTCAGAGATGGATCCATCATAAGGAGCACCATCAAGAATAATAAGAGGAGAGTTGCTTGCGCTCATTGATCCGAAACCGCGGACGCGGATGGAAGATGAACCGCCGGCAGCAGGGTCACCACTTGAGGAGAAAATCTGTACACCAGGAGTAGCACCCGCAAGAGCGGAAGTTACGCTGGTACCGACTCTCTTTTCGATGTCGTCTGATTTAACCATTGTCGCGGAACCCGTGAAGGAGCTCTTGGTGGAAGTACCGTAAGCAATTACGATGGTTTCATCCAAGAATTCAGCATCTTCAGCAAGAGTAACGGTCGACATTGAGGACCTTCCGTTCACCGGAATGGCCTGCTCAGCGTAACCTATGCTCGAGAAGACTAGGGTGGCGTCAGAAGGAACGCCGCGGAGAACGTAATGTCCGCCCGCATCTGTTGAAGTTCCCTGGGATGTACCCTGAACCATTACGGTGACGCCCATGAGGCCTTCGCCCTTGGCATCAACAACGGATCCGGAAACGTCAACTTTCTGTGCCAGCGCTATCGCGTTGAATGCGAATATCGCCAGTACTGTCAACAAAAGCTTAATTCTTTTCATAAGCTATCCTTTTTAATTAATAATTATTGAATAAGTATATCTTTCAACTTAACCCTACGCTCACAGAAGGGTTGTTAATCAAGGTGATTTGGAGTTTAAATTTGTTAAGTCCTTTCACCGCTCAGTTGATAACAATTGCCTAATGACAGCAAGCCAGTTTATGCAAAGGAAAACATTTTTTTTAAATAATGCAATATAATTGTGAAAAATTGAAAGCATGATTTTTTGAAGATTTTAATCGTTTTACCTCAATTTATTTCAATTTATTCAGAAATAAATCCATTTTAGATTAAATCTAAATCGAATAATTCCCTTTCAAATTGTAAGCACTTTCAAATCGTAAATTATGCCCGATAAAACGTTTAAAAATTTAGCGTTTCTTTGGCTTGATAGCAAAAAACGCTCTGTCAAACTATCCACAAGCGCAGCTTACGCATTAATTATTCAAAATCATCTACTTCCTATATTCTCGGATATTACTGATGTAGATAATGATTCCGTACAGAAAATGGTAGACGAGAATTCGATGTCAGGGATGAGTCGAAAAACAATACAAGATATTTTAACAGTCTTGAAAATGATTTTAAGATTTGCTGCCGCTAAAGGCTATATAAATGCTGTGGTGCTGGATGTAAGCATCCCGAATGGGAAGACGGCATCTAAACTTGATATTTTCAAGCCGGAAGAACAGGCCTGCATCCTTAAATATGCATTGTCAGAATTCTCATTTAGAAATCTAGGGCTGGCAATTAGTGTTACTACGGGAATGCGTATAGGAGAAATATGCGCTCTGAAATGGGAGGATGTGAACTTAAAAGATGGTGTATTTAAGGTAAACAAGACAATAAGTCGGGTCTATTTAAACGAAGACGGTAAAAAATATACACGTCTAGTAATAAGTTCACCGAAGTCAAAAAGTTCGGAAAGAGAGATTCCGATATCTTCTTGTCTGAAAGAAACATTGCATCATCTAAAGAAGTTAGAGAAAGATGAGTATTTCGTTCTCACGGGAGGTCTATTGCCTACAGAGCCTACGTCATATCGCTCCTATTATAATAAGGTATTAAAAAAGTTGAATCTACCTAAAATAAAATTTCATGCCCTTCGACACAGTTTTGCAACACGTTGCATCGAATCCAAATGCGACTACAAGACCGTAAGTGCAATAATGGGGCATTCTTCCATTAAGACAACCATGGATATATACGTCCATCCGGATCATCACCAGAAAAAGATTTGCATTGACAAAGTCACCCGTATTCTAAAGATTTAACTTCAAGAGTGCAGGCGTTATTATTCCTCAAGCATCGTCCGGCTACTTATCAAAACAATCGTCTACAATATTTATTTGTCAATCACCTTGATTAACAACCCTTGGTTATAGTCAAGTTATTAGAAATATACTTATTCAATATGTTTAATTAAAGTTAGTAGCTTATGAGGAAAGTTAAACTTTTACTAACTGTTCTCGCGATGTTTGCGGCCACCGCAATATCATTCGCGCAGACGGTTGAAGTTTCCGGAAGCGTTGTTGACGAAAACGGTGCGCCTCTCGAAGGTGTGACCGTGTTGGTTCAGGGAACCAGCCAGGGAGCTTCAACAAATTCAGGAGGACACTACTCCATTCGCGGCGTTGCCAGTAATGCTACACTCGTATTCTCGAGTATAGGATATGCTGATGTAACAGTTCCTGTAAACGGAAGGGCATCCATCCCTACCGTAACTATGAGAGAAGATGCTGAGGCCCTTCAAGAAACCATAGTTGTTGCCTTCGGTACTTCTACCAAAGAGGCATTCACAGGTTCCGCTGCTGTAGTTAACTCCGAAAAATTCGAAAAGTCCCAGGTATCCAGTGTCACCAACGCACTCGCAGGTAAAGTTGCCGGTGTGCAATTAACTTCATCAAACGGTGCTCCTGGTTCTACTTCTACAATCCGTATTCGTGGTATTAGCTCAATTTCTGCGGGAAATAGCCCTCTTATCATTGTTGATGGTGCTCCTTATGGTGGTGATATCGCCACCCTTAACCCCTCCGATATTGAGAGCATGACCGTTCTTAAGGATGCTGCTTCCAACGCCCTTTATGGTGCTCGTGGTGCCAATGGTGTCATCATGATTACTACTAAAAGCGCCAAGAGAGGACAGGCTGTTGTTACTTTCGACGCTAAGGTCGGTGTTAACTCCCATGCTCAGCGTCAGTACGATGTAATTAAGGACCCCTCTAATTATTATGAGTACGTGTACACCGCAGTTGATAATTATTATCAGAGCCTCGGTCTTTCACCTCTTGAGTCCAATGCTCGTATCAACGCTAACTTCTTGGACTATTTTAGTTATCCTATTTACAGTGTTCCTACTGGCGAAAATCTCTTTGGCTCCAACGGTAAGTTGAATCCTAACGCCACTCTCGGTAACATCGTAAACTACAACGGAGAAGATTATTATATCGCTCCGGATGATTGGTCTCAATATGGTTATCGTAAAGGTATCCGTCAGGAGTACAACGTGAACGTTACCGGTGCTACCGATCGTTCCACCTTCTACGCATCTGTTGGTTACTTGAACAATCAGGGTATTACTGAGAATTCTGATTTTAAGCGTCTTACTACCCGTCTGCGTGCCGATTATCAGGCAAAAGATTGGTTGAAAGTCGGTGGTAACATGGCTTATGCCCACTTTGACTCCAATTTCCTTTCCAACAATGGTTCTTCTACATCTACCGGTAACGTATGGGCCTTCACTTCACAGATTGCTCCTATATATCCTCTTTATATACGTAATGCGGATGGTAGTCCTAAGATTGATTCCAATGGTTTTGAGATTATGGACTATGGTGCCGGTCTCAATGCAGGCTATGGACGTTCGTTCCTCGGTGATGCAAACCCTATCATGGATAACAAACTCAACACCAAAAATAGCGAGGGCAACACAATGTCAGCCAGTGGTTTTGCTGACTTTACCATCCTTCCGGGTTTGAAACTCACCATTAACGGTACAACTTATCTGGATGAGACCAGATACACCTATGTGTACAACCCTTACTATGGTCAGTTTGACTCTACTGGCGGTACAGTTTCGAAGGAACATGACCGCTACATCACCTACAACCTCCAGCAGTTGTTGAACTACAACAAGAAAATAGATCTCCACAACTTCAGCGCTTTGATTGGACATGAGTATTATGATGCTAAGTCGTATGGTCTATGGGCATCTAAGTCTAATATGTTCAGCCAAGCTAATAAAGAACTTAGTGGTGCGGTAGTTGATGGTCAGAGTGCAGGTTCCAGCATTTCTGAATACAACAACGAGGGTTACTTCACCCGTTTGCAGTATGATTACGACAGTAAGATTTTCGTTTCTGCATCTCTGCGTCGTGATGCTTCCTCTCGTTTCCATCCCGATCATCGTTGGGGTACATTCTGGTCACTCGGTGCTGCTTACATCATCAGCAAAGAGCCTTGGTTCCAGGTACCTTATGTAGATGAACTCAAACTTAAGATGTCTTACGGTTCCCAGGGTAACGATAATATCAGCAACTACATGTACACCGATACATTTGATATTATCAACTCTTCAGGATCGGTTGCGACCTCATTCAGCAGCAAGGGTAATGAAAATATCACTTGGGAAACCAATGGTAACTTCAATACCGGTGTTGAATTCACTATGTTCAATGGCAGACTCTATGGTGGAGTAGAAGCTTTCTATCGTAAAACAACTGATATGTTGTTCTCATTCCCTGTAGCTCCTTCAATGGGTTATTCTTCTTACTACGCCAATGTCGGTGACATGAGGAATGGTGGTTTCGAGATTGAACTCGGTGGTACTATTATTCAGAAGAAGAATTTCACATGGGATGCTAACTTCAACCTTACATACGTGAAGAATAAGATTCTCATGCTTGATGAGGAAAAGAAAACCACTACGGCTTACGATACTAATCTTAAAGAATATAAAGGTTATCAGAGCGGTAGCAACTTCATCGCTGAAGGCCTCTCACTTAATACTTGGTATCTCAAGGATTACGCAGGTATAGATCCCGAGACTGGTGAATCACTTTGGTACTACAATGTAACAGATGCCGAAACCGGTGAACTTACTGGCGAAAGAGCAACCACTAATGAATGGGATAAAGGAGATTACTATGTTACGGACAAAGTTGGTATGGCTCCTTTCTATGGTGGTTTCAGCACTTCACTTCAGTTCTACGGCTTTGATTTCTCGATCGCTTGCAGTTATCAGTTCGGTGGACAGACTTATGATGGCACCTATGCTACTTTCATGACGAATCCTACCTCCTCACACCTTGGATACAATATCCACAAGGATGCGCTAAACGCATGGAGCTCTACCAATACTAGCAGCAATATTCCTCGTTGGCAGTATAATGATACTTATTCTGCTGCATCCTCTACCAGATTCTTGATCTCCAATAGATATCTCAATATTGAGAATATCAACTTCGGTTATACTATTCCTAGCAAATGGCTTGATCAGATCAAGGTCGCTTCTCTGAGATTCTACGTATCTCTTGACAACTTATGGTATTGGTCCGCGCGTAAGGGTCTTGATCCACGTCAGGGTTACGGTTCTTCAAATGCTACTAACTATTCTCCTATGAGAACAGTTTCCGGTGGTGTTACAGTTAAATTTTAATTAGCTGAGAGATATGAAAAATATAGTTAAGACAATACTTTTGGCTGGTGGCATTATAGCTCTTTCGAGTTGTATCAAAGAGACCCAGCCCCAAAGTTCTACCGCCAC
>Ga0181612_105491_pt1 | contig 26085 bp, 13 predicted proteins | sample HoacroProtozoa21_FD_119630 | JGI IMG/M metagenome (GOLD analysis project Ga0181612, IMG submission 119630) | Hoatzin crop microbial communities from Cojedes, Venezuel. Combined Assembly of Gp0051906, Gp0051904, Gp0051908
GAGAAAGCTGTACTTTGCCTTTGTGCAGTCTACATGTATGAAAGATTTGAGTAGATTCATATACCTCCAGAAGATCACATTGGTCTAACAAGTACACGCTGACAAGAAATTCATTCCACTCAATTTTCAGGACAGTCAGATTTTTGCGCATCATTTTTCCCCTTCTTGGTTTGGTTTTTCTCTGCGTTTTTTTCTTTCCTCCCTTGGTTTATTAGGCTTACCCTTTTCCTCCTCTTTCCTTGTCCTTCCCCAGTACACACTATCCTCTCAGGTTTTCCTATTTGATGGCCGAAATAGAACAGGGAGCAGCTCCTGTTACTGCTACTTCTGACTGTACAAGTATAAGCAGAAGGGTGATGAGACTTCAAATAACAGCCACGAGTGTCTGTAAGTTGATTCTTTTCTTCTTTTTTCTTGATTTGGAGACAAAGGGAAATCAAACAGCCCAATGCCTTGCCTGTAATACATGAAGTCCCATGCGGAGCAAGGATGTATGGCATGCAAGCGTACATTCTTTATTATGGAGCTCCACAAGTAGTGTCATGTCCTGAGGGTGGGACAAGACCTGACAAGGGTCCTGCTCCCCGTCCAAGCAGAGGGCTCTGCTCCCTTCTCACTGACACCCTCCCAGCAGCTGCAGTGCTGTGTGGTTCACACTACAGCCTTCTTTAGATTTATAAATAAACCCTCAGCCAAAAAGCAGATAGGGGTCACAATCAGGTTTTCAACACCAGAGGCGGGGGGGTGCAATGGGTTGCTATGCAGTTCGACACCTGTGTGATGCTGAGGAGAGCCGTGGTGGAACAGCTGGCGAGATGTTACTCACTGGCTCCAAAAGTTTAAGCCTTCTTCTTCATCTTAGAATTCCTCTTGTGAGACATATCTCTTCTTAGTAATATTGTTTCTTCTGCTATAACTCCTTTTTATTATTACTCGTGCCTCTTGAGTCTGAATGGATTTACACTAAAGAATATAGTCCCTTGAAGTTTTATAGCACTAAACAAGCTAAAAGTCAAGAAAGCTTCCCAACAGACGAAAATGTTGTCCACTGAATGCATTTTCCTGCCATACAAAAGACATAGTGGTTGTTGAAATTCAACATCCCAGAGGTTAAAGCCTTCTGCTTGCCAACTAGAAGAGGTGGCAGCCTGGAAAGTCTCTCACATGGCTCTGCCAAAGCTCTTGGCCTTCAGCGAGAAGGGGACACCTCTGAACCTGGCAAACCTAGTTGACAAGATGACCCAGCATGGCTATAGCTGTCTTCAAACAGCAGCAGGCCTAAAACAGTGCTCCGGTTGAGAGTCAAGGTCCGTCTGGTCAAGAGTCGAGGCCCATTTCTATAGGGCAGAGCCCAGTAACCTTGCTGGTACCATACCTGCCTGTCCTTCCAACTCATTTGGGTGAGGAGATTTGCTTCAGTGTTAGCTCTGCTTTAAACAGCTGATTTCAGCAACATCCCTTCACTGATTTTGTTTTAAATTTGTCTGAAGACGGCTACTGTCATTTGCCCCTGTGCCACAGACAGGATACTCAAACCTGGGGGTGCAGCACGTAAAGGGGGCTGCATTGGAGCATGAACCCGGGCCCCTGCCCAGGTACCACTCTGCCTTTACTAGTCCCAGGGGCACAAACCTTTTGTTGTCCTGGCCAGATGACCCCCATGCAGAGGCACCATACGAGAACTGCCCCCACGACCCAGCCGGGGCTCGCCTCTGACGGGCAAGAGCTCCAGGGGTTTACAGCGTCTCTGCCCCTGCAGCTCGAATATTGTATGAATATATGCTATTTTGTATAAAACTGCAGTTTTGAAATACTCTGGATGCATTATTTTCAAGCCAAGGAGACTACTCTCCTTTAAACAGGACTTTGAATTGTAAATAATATCACTTGTCTTTATAGTAAAAGATGACACTCAGTTAATAGGATGGCAAAGTTCATACGCTACCCTATAATTAAAAAACAAGGGAAAAGACAGACCACTTAAAAGGGTTTCCCACTGTGACAAATTCTGTGGATACTAACGTTTTCGCGCTGCTGTAAAAAGCCACTACGTTGGCTGTAAATTCTCCAGCAAGGGTAATTAGTAGTGTAGTTAGCCTTTCGTTTGTTTTGTAGTTTTTTCTACAATCTTTTCTGAAAATAAAAGCACAATGCTTGCATCGCTTGATAACTGATGGAAAAAATGTCTTAAAGAAACAGCTTTGCTTCCCCTCCTGTGCCCAATTTCAGTTGTCTAATTAAAGCAATATCATTTGCATTTCTGAGGTAAGTGATTTTGGTCTGCACAAATAACTACTACGTCCCTGATTTAATTCTTGTCTTTTTTCCCTAGTGGCTCACTTTTCATATCTTGGCTTCAATTTATTTTATTTTGTTATATTATTCTTATTTTCAATTGAGTGTCTCAAACACTCCCATTGCCTTCTTCCACTATAAATTTTTGTGGCAGGGACCAGGCTGTTTCCTCATCTGGCAGCAGTCTCTTAGCACAAAATCCTAGGTGAAGCCCACTTCACAGTAGATAGCATTTCAAATCTTATTGCGCTCAACCTTTAAATTTCTTTTGCACCTTTGTTATGCTCAGAATGTTGCAAGTTCACAGCTTTTTTTTTTTTTCCTAAAGTATAATGAAAGAGACCCCTCCTCCCATCCTTCCATTTCCTGCCGAGATTAATTGAAATGCAGCCCTCTAAACCTCCACTAATTTGTTTTGAAGCCAGCTATTTCCTCAAACAGTTGCAGAAGATGAAAGCTGTTGATGGGAGTTGCAAATATTTTTTTCTGTTCCATTGCTACATCCCACTTAAATCCCTGGCTTTGCTCCCATGTCCTTGACACATGTATCTGAGCTACCATGGATAAAAAACACTAGGCTCAAACACACATCCATTTGACCTGTGAGAGGCTTACTGTGCCTTCTGCTGAACAGCTCGCTAGCGGGCTGCGAATGCAGCAGCAGTGGAGGTGGGGGCAAGGAGCAGGGTTTTTAGCATTTAAGGTTATCATTTCATGTACTACTTCAGGGGTCAGATTTTTCCACCCTTTCCCAGCCCGAGCACTTCAAAAGCGCACAGCTGCTGAGCCAGCGCAGGCAGGCGGGATGGAGGGCTCTCTGGCTGAGCGTGCCAAAAAAAGCTGATTGCAAGACACATTGATTTGAGCCCTGGAATTCAAGGCAGCATAGGGAATAATTTTACCAAGCCATTGACTGGGAGATGAAAACTTGCCTTTAATGTGTGCATGGCAGTACTAGCAAAAGCTATTCTCCTCCTGAAGGCTACACATGACTGGGTTGTTCAAAGCTCTTGCTCCCTTTTTTTGTCGCTGCATTTAGCTTGATTTCACCCGAGCCGTTCTCATTCTTCGCATGGCATGCTCTGCGTATGCTTGCTGCCAGATTTACATCCTAAGTTGCTTGTGTCAAAAGCTTCTGTACAATTATTTTTTTTTCCTTCTCAAATGTAGACGTTTCCTTTCTGGGACTGAAGCCCAGTTTCTTTCTGTTTATTGTTGTCCTGAGTTTTTGGCTTGTTTGGGGCAGGGGGTTTCCACTGTCCTGTTGGTGCTGGGGGAAGCTGAGCTGCAATCGGTCTGGTGCTTGACTGATGTACTGTGTTTCTGTTCCATCAGCTTTCCATGCAACCAACCACAAAATTAAATCTATCTTTCTAAAGCCTTTCAGAGAGCTGTAAAAATTACCCATTATTCTCATTAATTTGCTGCATGGGTTTCTTTTTTACTTTTTTTTTTTTTTGTGCTGGTCTAGTACTTTGCATCTCAATGTTCCCATTAGCGGAAGATAAAAGGGGCATCTAAGGGCCACATAAGCAGGGAGACATGTAGCCACCAGGCTCTGAATCATGGCGATTTTTTTGCTCCTTTTGTTTCCGCTGGCGTTGGCAGTGTTCATAGCCCAACAGAGTCTGTAAGAAATGTCTTCAAAGTGCAATTCTGTTGCTGCTTGACTGCATTTGTCTATGGGCTTTTTGGCCATCATTGAAGCATTGACTTAAGAATCACTGAAAACTACCATCAATTTCTAATGAGTAAGACTTTACCAAGCAGGTATTTAAACAAAAACAACAAAACCCACTATTCTCTCTACTCCAGTTCCTTTTGATCCCATTGAATACTGTCAAATGGGTTAGAGTCATGCGTGAACTTTGTTACTTCTGAGTTGCTGACAGTACCTACATCAACGTAAAACATGCTATGAATTTTAAATGTTTTTTATTGAAATAAACTTAAATTTCTTGAAGTATTGCCATCTGTTATGTAGCACTATTCTTCCCAGTGGCAACTGGGAAAACCAAGATGAAGTGGACGCATCCTGCCATTAGAATTTTTATTTCTGGGAAATACGAACATTTCAGCTGCCGAATAAAAGTAGTCACTACACCATATTCAGCCCATCTATTCCAAGTTTGATACTAAAATACAAGTTCCCACTTAGGGTTGTCTGTGCTTTTACATACATAAATATGCAAGAGGAATAAATGCTCCGTAGGCTTAGTGATATAAAAACTTCGTAGCAGACAAAACCAGCCTGCTTCTCTTCCAGCTTTCTAACGCACACTTGTCATTGTACATGTGCCCTCTCTGTTTCTCAGCATGTTTTCATCAATACTGAAGGACCATCCACAATGGCTGTTGCACATCAGACAATCTACCATGGACCCATCCATGGGTCCACACAACAGGAGGTATAACATCTCACTTGGTGATTCCTTCAGTATCCAAAAAACTCCTCAGGTTTATATTTAGTGTTGTACTGAAGACTTTTTCCAAGATATCTTTTCCACAGAGGAGAAAAATCAAGCAAAATATTAGATCTCTTGGCAAAAATCAAGTTTGAGTATCAGAAAAGTCTTCGTCACTTACTGTGAAGAACACGTAAAATAACCACTCCAAGCTCCACAGTATTGCTGTTTCATTATATATTTTATACCATTTTTTCCAAGAGCCGTAAGTAAGAAAATGCCCTCATCAGGAATGGCATTGCTGTGGTAAGATATTAATTGAAGCTACTTTTTTTGTTGCTTTTAACCTTCAAAACTGCTACAAATTTGGGCGTCGTATTAAGTGACGAAATGCAGAAGGTCCTTTTTAATTTAATCTCTCTGCCTGATGCTCACTAGAAAGCAGACTTATTTTCTTAGGAGACCAATTCTTTGATAAGGTCTGTCTGTACTCAACTATCTGATAAGCTGGTAACTAGAGACCCAATGTCATCTTTTATTTTATTTACTTATTTATCTGTCAGAGCTGCAGGGATCTGGGGATACAGTCACTCCAAATTTTTCAGAATATTTTACTAACCATTAGTTATAAATTAAATCCCCAAATAACTTTTTTTTTTTTTTTAAATCACAAATTAAATGCGATTTTCTGAAAGGAAAAAAAAAGGTTTAAACAGGTTTAAAAGGTTTAAAAGCTGTAAATCATATCTTCTAGGGATATCTCTTGACATTTGTAATCCAAATCATAAGATTTTGCCATTGCTGTGCAGAGGCCACCTGTGTTGTACTGGCCTAGCATTTTGACTAGATGAGGAATAATTTGGTTACATTGTTAAAACATTCAATGAGCTAACAAGCAGTTCTTAACTCCGTGTAAATGAGTAGTGACCTTTTCTGCCGGTAACAAAATTTTGTGTGAAACACGTTAGACTAGGATTTTGAAATGCATCTGTTCCCAGGCTTTGTATTTGGATCTGTCCACCTGATGGTATTTTAAAATTTAATGCTCTGTTTTGAAATTCAGGCTTGCTACTTCAAAAGAAAATGGCCTGGAAAGATGATTTAAATAAATAATGATCAGTCAGTTATTATTATTCAAAGGAGACTGCAACGTAATGTATATTTTAACATGAATGGGGTTTATATAATGAAATTATTGTACTAGAAATGTAATTATGACAAGACCACAGTTTGGGGCTATTTATTTATTTTTGTTACTGTATATGCCTATAATGCAAAATTTTTCTCAGATCTTCTGTGTGGCTTTTTTATGCTCTGATTTGGCAATATCTTGCTTTCCCTGATTAATGCACATTGATTTGCAACTCTGTCTGCCATATTTAAGCTTTAACTTTAAAAAGGTTGCCTAGCATCTGTGTGAGCATGCCCACTCCATGCCTTTTTATCAGACAACATCAGCACGAAGGAGGAATCGCAGGAATCCCACTCTGGGCTCTGCTGGCCATTAAAGCTTGACCTGTGACTCTGTGGCATTCCTCACGTCTCCTGTGCCATCATTCCTTTGCTGCTACAGAAACTCCCAGTTATTGCTGGTAGCAATGGCCAGCTGCTTTGATCACCTGCCTTGCAGGGCACCCTTGGTACAGAGGAAAATCATGTACGCTCTACCGACAGAGCTACAGAAGTGTTTTCCTCAGCTTCTTCCTAGGACAATAGTCCCTTAAATGAAGATACAAGAAGTTTAGGGGTTATTTTGACTGTGCCTGCATGGTGAGGAAGATGCTCAGCTGGCAGGATTGCTGTAGGGGCATGATGACTGTGAGCAAAATGAGGATCTGCCCCGTCCCTCCTTTCTGGGGATTTCCTGTACTGTGTTACTACTACAGTTTAGCTGATCATGGGAAAGGTGTCAATTTTTTTTTTTTTGCCTTAAACACTGAAAACAAGATTCTTTATTTCCATTCCTGAACCATCACCTTCTAGTGAATACACCATCTTCAATTCAAAGGCTTATCCACAAGTTTTTTCCTTATCTTGTGTTAGACTTTTCACATATTCGTACTTCATAATTTTCATATCATTTATACAACTGCATGGATGTTTACATAACCATATGATAATTTCCTTTTTCATACGCATTTTGTTGTCATTAATTTTTCTGCAGTTGCTCTGGTACTTCATTTCATGAACACACTCGTATAAACGCTACTGAGAAATAAACCAAAACAAATTACATAACGAACAGAGTCTTAGTAGTGCCAAGATTTTCTTTTCTGCATTGCACATACAAAGTTTTTCTAGTTAATGAAGAACAAACATGCACACAACACAACTAGCTCCTACAACATGAATTTCATTTCCTCAAAGCTAAATAAAGACCAAACAAAACTGTCCTTGTTACAATTCTCATCTTCAAAGGAGCTTATTTATTTCCTTTTATAGGTCTGGACAGCCTTGAGCTCTCTGTGTTTAGATTAAATCAGCTCCAGAATCCTCCTGTCCCTTTTAGCTGTAAACAGTGCTGAAATGGGAATGATACCCCAGGATCAAAGCTGAAATCAGTGGTGTAAAGCGGAAAGAGTTTTCCAAGTGAGAGTAACTCTGGCCTAGAATCCCATGGTCTGGAGCCCTTGCAGGTCTCCACCACCGGGCAAACAGCTGGGAACAACGCCATGGTTCCCTGTGTTTATACTGGAAGGGGTACCTGTTCAAGACACACTAACCAGTGTATCAGAAGTAACAATTTAACAGTCATGAATGTTGGTGAGTCTATATGATGCATTTAATAACCTTCTTCATTTTCTCTTTCTTTGTCTTAAAACTGAGAGCTGCACCTTCAAATTACAAAATTCAAACTATTTTTGTCCACTACATTCTCATTTGTTAAGGGTTTGCGTCCCCTGCAGATTACTAAAACACAAATCATAGCATCGTCTAAATTTTTGACTAGCCACAAATATTCCTAATTTTTTCTTCACAGTATTAAAAAAGTTGTTGAACCTGTAAGCTGTCCATGAGGAAAGAAAATATTGTCACTTCTTTTACTTAAGAGCTTAGTTTTCTTTTGTTGGTGGTGTAGCTACGTAGGAGAAATGAAGCCATCCCAGCAGAGATGAATGCTGTATGTCTCGTGGAGCTGTGCTGGAGTGTGCTGTTGTAAGGACTCAGCAGGCAGCATAAAGAGGTCATCTGGCATGCATTTTTTGTTTGAGCGCAGCAAAGATGTGTTCGGGATACTTTGGCATACAGACTTTGCCTCTAACAGGTCAGGTGAGGGCAGGCAATTGTGTGAAGGCTAGAGTGAAGGAGTATGGGAAAATTTATTTCAAAGCAGGATATCTTTCTGTTGTCTACTGGCATTGCTTAATCATTTCTGACATACATTTAAAAATAACATGGTATGTGAAAGGTCCAGTTTTTGTTGAAAGGTATAGGCTGTACAGAATGTACTTCAGTTCAGACAGAGGGTCCCTGAAACTTTATAATCTTGGCCCTCCATCCTATAACTCCTGGCTAGCACCAGATCGCTCATTTCCATTGCCACTAAAAGCTCAACTGTTCACCTAAAGCAGACCATCTGGCTAGACTGCTTGTAAACTCAATTTTCATGATTGGATAGAAAACATTACTGAAAATAATGTTATTTACAACAAACTTTATTACATTCTGGTGGCTTCTGTGCTGTCACTTGAGAGACTAGCTGAGATTGTCTTTGATGGATGAGCGGCGGTTATAAACCGCTGGGATCTACCTTCCCTCCCAGGTTTGAAAATGCCAGTGGTGATATATCCCTGTAAGCCAGTGGAGCCACTGCAGATTAATATTAGCAAGGAAATTACAGTATAATACAATATTTCAGTATAATACAATACTGCAATAACCTTGCCCCTGCTTATTCCTAGCATGTTGCCATTGTTTTTTTTTTTTCTACTGAGGAGTAATTGTTTCAATCAAGCTGCTGCCTCGTCTCAGGTATAAAACACCCACTCTGAGATCTCCTTTGCCTAATCCAACAGTTTTCCACCAAGCTCCCTAGCTTCCACCATTTCCCATGACTAATTCCCCAGTAAAACTGAATTGCTGAACACATGTAGAAAGTAATCACTGAAATACTGTGAGTAGGACTGAGAGAAAATTGATGTATCTTGGAATGAATTAACAAAGAGAGGAATTTACGCCTATGTCTGTTGTCAGGACTGGGGGTAGCACTCAGACTGACATGGTATATATATGTACATCATATCTTGGCTCATCTGGGGAAAACCCACCCTACACGTGAAGGAAATACTGCATTGGGGTTCTAGCAAAGACCTTACTGTCTGCCCAGATGTGGTGCCAGCTGGAGGAACAGGTACCATTTTGTGGACTTGTGTCCTTGTCCTCCTCATGGCTGTGCTGGTTAGGGCAGGGAGATGCAATGGTAGCCACCATTCCCCCACCAACAGAAATATTGTGTTGACTTGTTTCTTGATTTAAGTCTGAGTCTAAGAATCAGGGATGGCACCATGATCCACGATCTCCTCTAAGGCTCTACACATCATCAAAGACACTTCCCATGAGCCAATCCTGAACTTGCAAACCCTCAGGGAAGTCCTGAGCATAGCATTACTCGGGAGGTCAAACACCATGACCACAGTGGTCCCTCCCGGGCTTTTGTTTAACAAGTTAATGAGACCAGCTGTGTCAGTACTCAGATGGGTAAAAATAGCAATTTTGAGTATTTGAGCAACACTTATTCTCCTTCTGATATATTTGATAGAGATTCTTAAAATCAGAAGAATAAGATCTCCTGACAATAAAAGACAGTGGTTATGAAAACATGGTCTAAATACTGATGTAGACTGAGTCTGCTCAGTCATAGGAATATGCACTCTTATGAATGTGTACGAGCATATACAGCAAAATATATGTCCTCTGGCATGTGTGGCAGCTGGTGTCTCACTCCCTTGGCTGCTCAGAGACCCTCCTTAGCGTTCCTGCAGTGGCTACTGGTGCTGAACCACTGTGTGAGCAACTGCTGCCTTCACACGAGGTGAGACTCAAACTTTTCTCCCTTGTCGGTAACAGGAAGAAAATAATCTGGTTTAATTAATTCCTCGATAGAACACAGGTCATGCACAATGACCTGCTGGCATACTTTCATTAAACTGCTTTTTATGCCATTAAAATAAATAAATTGGATTGCTAGTAGTAAACAGAAAGTAAAACAATGTTTAATGATGAATTATTCTCTGAACTCTGGTTAGGAGGAAGAGCCCTGTGAAGAAGAAAATGATAATTTTATTTGAAATGAAGATTGGCTATAATTGTATTGTAAGATTTTTTGAACTTATTTTGGTAAACACAGGATTACTTGCATTAACTTACATTGGGTAACTTCTGAATTGTTAAAATAAACAGTCCAATTAAAGTATGGTGAAAACACTCTATAAATAAACTGTAGAGCCCAATAACTCTTTTTCCCCTCGTTGAACAGCGAACTATGTCTGCCATTGCTCTGTGATGAACAGTGGCCAAAAGAAACAGAAAACTTGCATCAGGACAGTGCCATGTTGAGAGTGCTGCACTTAAAAGAACAGGAAGTTAATGAGGTCCTGGATAATATTTCAGTACCTGCGAAGAACATACTACTCACGGAAAACTAAAAGTTATTTACAAAGTACATTAAAAAGTGACCAATTCTCCTCAGACTACAATACTATGTGAGGAATTCTGTTCTGTAAAAGCCAAAAGCCATTTCTGCTAATGAAAGTGATTCTTAACTTATATAGGTAGAACTTTTAAAACACTTCTATTTCTATTTATCATTATTATGATAGTAAAGGCAAACATCTCTAGCAAGCTTGTCACTAATTTGTATCATCATACTTGGCATGTTTTGCAGGTTGTCTGCCTCTTAATTTCTTCCAATGGCAGAAATAATTGTACTTGCCCTCCTTTGCACAATACTTTTAGATGCAGAGGTAAAAGTACGATAAAAGCATTAAGAGTTATCTTACCAGTGGCAAGTATATTAAAAATTACTTCAAATCTTGCTTGGAGAAAATGTTGCCAAACCTGAATGTACTTTTTATTGCTTCCTTTTCATATTACACAGGCAATAATGTATCCATAATAAAGATGAAACACATGATTTTTTTTTATTAGACATAATTTTGTAATTAGTTCCACAGTATAGCTCAGGAGACAAATGAGACCAATAAAAGTATTTAGCTGTTTCATCTTCAGCATGCATGATGGTTCAAAGATCACTAAACTGAATTTACAACTGTCCTCTGGTATTGCAGATTGGACATGAGCTGCCAGTGCAGTGCACCTTCCCTGGAGAATTCATTATCGTTTTGCTCTGAGCTGCCCCACCACCACCACAACCCTGCCCCACCCCGGGGGCTGTGAAAGCCACGTAAGCCACCAGTGAAATGAGCTGCTTGTTTTTCTACTGCTGAAAAGCAGGAAAAGTCGGATGTGGATGGGAAACATTTCCAAAAGTCAAAGTTAGTCACAAGGAAGGTTTCAGCGTGATAACCCAGAGGAGGAAATCCTATCAGTGTGAGCAAAAGCTAGAATAAACAAGTCACTACAAATACTTCTTTCCCCTTTAATAAATATTTGACTGAGGTCATCAACCTTGCCTGAACTGGACCCTTATTTGTTAATGCAGACCATTCCTCTGCCTTACAGCTGAAAAGTGCTTTTGCTTGTTTTGGAAAACAGAGCTTGCAAATCTGTAAATCAACAAGCAATCAGGAACTGTTATTACACGGGTATATTGTCAAAATCTAATGACATGGTCTTTATTTTTTTTAATTAAAGCCAACTAGTGAATATTTATTCTTTGTTCCTCTGTCTCAGCCCACCACCCAAAATTGTTTCTGAAAAGTAGTGCTGATCACAGCACCCAGAGCCCTATGCCAATGATGGACAGACAAACCAGACTTTGGCATTTTACAGCTGTGTCACCATGCCATGCTCATCACTGATGATGCAAAAGAGTTTAGGTGACATATCCTTTATTTGTCTCAAATACACCTTTTGGTCTATAGGGAAGAAACAATTCAAGCATTTCTCTGGTCCAAATTTCTCATTTTATGTTTAGGCGCATTCAGTTTTATTGTGCTTAGGTATAGAGAATGAAGAATGGCAACAAACCTGAGAAGCACCGAAAACAGTTATTACCAGATGCAATGGATTTCCACTCACCTTTGCTTGCTGAGCTTTCTACCTAAATATCAGACCCCATCCTATGGGATCCTATTTACCTGGTATTGCAAAAGTTCTCTGACCAGCAGAAAGCACTGGATCTTTCCAAACTGTGCTTGGCTTTAGAGTATTTTCACAGGTAACAGCTTCTTTGGCATTTGCTGGAAGATTATTTCCTTGTGTATCTGTAAGTACATGGTCTCACTGTACAAATATACAAGTTGTCAAAATATTTGGGGTCCCAAAGAGACAGCAGACGTCATCTCTAGTTTGGAGGAAGATCCATTTGATTACAGAAAATAAGCATGGCAGTTCTCTCTCAGATCCTGCAAGCTGACAGCATAATTGCACAGAATGTGCTCTGCTTCACTCTCTAAAACACAGTGTAGCTGATAGTTAGCAAGGAAACTGCCTGGATTCCTGGTAACCAGAAGAGACAACAGCCTCATTTTCCCTACACTGGTGCTGCTGGAACACCAACTTCTAAAAAATGTAGTGCTCCTATCCATAATGCAGTGCTTCACACAGGGAAATATTTCACAGAAATTGTGGTGAAGCTGTTGTAACCCTATGTGAGACATTTGATAAAACACACTATGTCCTAAAGACTAGAGAAAACACGGCACAAATTGCCTAGCTGTCTGAGAGAAGAGGTGTTCAGTAATTTTCTCATCTCAAACCGTGTCCTGTAAATTGAGCATGAAAAGGACTCAGACATCAGCAGAGTTTGAAGCTTAAAATGCCACCACCATCCATGGTAGCTGAGGAAAAGGTGTTACAGGCTGACGTTTCATAGGGAACCCAAGGGGGAAATTCTTAGGCCCCAAAACTTTGTACTTGCTGTCACATCTGCTACTTGACCATTGCAGCAATTGCCAAAGCCTTTGGCTTTGCTATGGGTGTCAGTATTCACAAATCTCCATCACCCTTGGACCAGTCATGGGAGCAGAGTAGGCAAGCTCCCAAAATGTGAAAGAGTATCTGCAAATATACATCTGCAAACTTTCACTAAGTCTTGCATACTCCAGCCACTGGCCTATTATCCATACGGTCTGGCCTCCTCCAAGCCATGGCAGGACGCTCATGACTGCGCTGTTTTACTGCTTGAACCACCAGTAACAATAATACTGAAAAACTAATAACTGTAAGTTTATATAGACAGAGCTATGGACCTAGCTTTTTTTTTTACTACACTCAAAATACATATCAGGTTTGACTTCCACAGCCTGTGGCACATGTATAGATCTGAATGTTTAAGAGGAATAAGCTTTCTCTAGCATTTTTCCATTGCTATATTTCTATTGCTATTTTTCTAATCTGTTTCTCAGTGTGTTCGCAGTACATCCAAAGAACAAGAGCAAAGTCTTTCCGTGGCTAATCTGCTGAACATAATTCTCAGACTGTAGTGAAAGCTTGTGTGACCTCATGAATGAAGTGTTTGCTTCATGTTTTGAAGGTCATAAATTCAAATCCTGTTAATAGTGTCCTTTTATTTAATGTCTCATAGCTTATTTTCAGCAGTATAATTACACACTAGGTCAGTTAATTATTACCGAATTCCTCCAGCAATAACAAAAAGGGCAAACTACCACTAAAAACAACTTAGAAAGTAATGCTGACAAAATTATTAGCAATTTAAGCAATCCAATTGAATAAGACAATTAAGCTTAAATAGATTCCTCATTAGAGTAATTTTCTGCACTCGTAACCGTACAAAAGTCTTATAAGGCTTTTTGGGAACTGAGGAGCTTGATGCATTTCCATGAACCTAAGCATGCTATGACCGGGGCTCATACATACATCTCTGATGAAAGGATTTGGCTAGGGGAATTTATAAACACATGTATGGGAGCTCTCGGTCAGAGAGAGAGATCTATTTTCTTTAATAGAATCTTGTTTAACTTATTGAAAGACACACCACAGACCTTTCCCGAGTTTACCGGGAAGAATGGTCCTATTCCATACTACAAGAATAAATGACACCTTGTTTTGAACCTGTATTTCTTAGAGACATGAGAAGATAATGCAAATAAAAACAGCCTACTGTGGAACTTTATGGCTGTACATCAAAATTAATGTGCTGCTTCATTAAGTTGCATGGAAACACTTTGCCTTTCCTGACTTGGGAGAACATCCATTTGTTTCTCAGGGCTCAGTGGCAACTCTTTTGCTTACACTGAATAACGCTTGACAGAATAAATCATAAGCCAGAGAAAATACTTGTGATATAAAGTACAGCCATGTGTTAGAAAGTCAGTCTATGTCTTCTAGGCCTGTATTAGGGTGTTCAAGAGATTTCTGATTATTAGTTGTGTTTTATTTCCTGATATACTCTTTCATTATAAGTGTTGGATAAATGCAGTGATGCCAGACAGCATGGAAATGACAAATTATTTGAGCCACTCTTTGTGCGAGCTTCCTCAGGGAAGGCAAGCCTAACCCGCTCACCGCTGGCTGTGATTTCTGGGACACCCAGAGGAGACCCTCAGAGCTCTGTGTTCACCTTCAGGCATGTGCCAAAACAGGATTACAAAGTTGGGAAGAGAAATTTGTCATGGCCTCAGAGGACTGCAGCTCTGCCAGCAAGATGCAGGGCAGGAGGGCCGAGGCATTCCTCTTTGAAAGAAGAGACCCTTCAATGGCTTCGAAAGCATAAAGAAAACCAGCCCTGAAGTGGTTCTTGTACCTGTATAAAAGTGTACAGTTTTGTATTTAAAGATTAGGTTTTGATGTGACAATTTTATCTTAACATGTCAGAATTTAAAAAGAAATAAAAAGTGGCATGAATAAGAAAATAAATACGTTCTTTCCAGAGGTGACTTTTAAACTAAAGTGAGGACCATTTGTCTTGAAGCTCATTTCACATTAGGACATGTTTCTCAATATATTAAGCCCTAAGGGGATACTAACATGAAAAATGTGTTTTAATTATTTTGTATGGGTTAAATAAAGGGACTTGAAACTTTATCTCTGCTTTCTACAGCCATCCATGCATTAAATGAAGACAATTCTATAATACCCAGAAAGACAAATAAAATACCAACAGCACAATGATGTTGAAATCCAGCACAGACCTCAGCACTGGGGGAAGAGGGCAGCCACTTTTCTACATATAAGTAATCCCACTAAATTCCCTGGTAAGGTTTATATACAAGACATATATGCATATTTGCAGGTATGTTGTCTTGTAAATTAAAGATTAAATTAATTGTCAATAGCAGGTACAAATCTATGAGAGCAAGTGGAAGTTGCCAGTGGTAACAGAGAATGTCATTGATTGTTCCACAGGTGAGGAATTGCTTTCCCTATCTATGGTAACATGTGAAAATACTTAGTTATCCCCATCATGTGCAACATAATGTCTGAGGCAGGAAAAGAGGTGCTATGAGGTAGCTTCACTTGTGCCTTCCTTCTCTGGGAGAAAAAAAAAATGAACCACTGTTGTAGTCTAAGTTCATCCTCCTGCATGGCTGCAGCCAAAGGAACTAAACATTTCCTTCTTCCAGACTGGTGGCGGGTTTGGCAGTCGGGATTGACCTTATGCATACAGGAGAGAACGAAATAATACTTGAAAAGTGTTCTGTGATGAAGAAATTGTGCTGAGCTCTGCTACGGAGACTCTGAAGTCTTGATCTGAGATCAGGAGATAATAGGAAAGAAATATTGATGCACTGAGGATAGCTAATCATGCTTCAGAGTGCTCTCTTGGAAGAGAAGAGCTATTTTCACACATCTCTACTGCCATACACAAATCTACAATCAGTAAAGATAACCTTAATGTTACATTTTAATTCCAAATTTGAAAACACCTGTTATGTCCCAGAGGTATGGGATGGGACACAGTCTGTGCATTTGATGAAGATTTGTTTAGCTTGTGCACTAACACAATTTCTGATCTTTTCAACTTAATTAAAATGTAACTTTATCAACGACTTGCAAAATCTACTGTCACAGATTTTAATTTAGAGCATGCAACTTCTCACAGAAATTTTTTGTTGCTTACATGATGGAATGCCAACTGACTGGTATTTAGTTTCCAGGAGATTTTTTTATAATGGAAGAAATAAGCGATGATAGTCAAACAGCTAAATAGTGCTCATGAGTAACAAGAAACCAGAACTGTTCATTAGAAAATATTCTGGGAAAATTATTCATCTAGCTATTTTATTGGGCATTCTATTCAGAAAATGATATGACAATTTTCTTTTTTGTTCCTATATGTTATTTCTCATTTCTTTTTATTCCCTAAACCACAATTAAAAAAGGCTAAAAGGAAGAAAGTTTAATAAAATCAGTACATAAGCATATTATATATACAGAAACATTTTTAAACTCATCTGGGTTTCTTTCGGCTTGGCTTGGATGATCAGAATTGAGGCAACAGAATATATTAGCCACTGCCAAAAAAGAATCCTAGACACTGTAAATTGAGAAAATGGCATCCTGCTCTTCTCCCAAATCCAGAAAACCCAAGTAAGATCTAGAGCAACCATACTGTCTTATGAAGCAAATGTTTGAATATTGGTCCTATCAAAATCAATGATTATATTCCTCTGTCAAACTATGGCTATGTTTATGGCTCCCTGAGAATAAATTTGTGTGCAATTCTACATAATCTGTGTTTATTTTTAATTCAGTTTAAATTCAATGAATGGTTTCAAAGAAATGAAAATATAATGAAAAATTATTTCAAGCAGTGGAGAAGAGCAGTTAGCACTCCATGGCTCCTAGCCAAAACACAGGGCGTCTTTGGAAAATACCAGGAAAAATAGCAGAAAAAAAATAGCAGCAAATGGGGCTATCTAGCATATTTACCATTTAAGGAAAGAAAGTGTACTAAAAAATATTAATGTTGCAATTCAAAGAATCATTGCTTTGGGCTTTCAAGCAGTAGATCTTTATTGTAGATGTTATTTGCCCTGTGTCCACTAGTACTTTTGCCAGTCATATTAAGACACAGAAATCAGAGTTTGCAGGTTGCTGCAGGATGCAATGGACAGAAGCAAAGCAAAAATATATGAGGAAAACAGGAGCAGTTGGCTTTACTGTACTTGCATGAATAAAGCTAGACACACATATGTGCAGGCTTGTGCCCAGATACAGACATTGCTGTAAAAACATTGACTTGAATGAATACAAGGAGTTAATAATGCCAGTTATTGGTCACTGAGTAGAGGTTTGCTCAGGATAGATAGTTCATAGATTTCGAGTACTTGAAAAGCCTCAAACACCTGAATCTTCAGACAACCCTTACTACTGTGTGTATTTGAACTGTTTATTTGGTTTGTGTTTTGTTTACATGCTCTATTTTGCTGCTGTGTCACCCACAGAAACCTCTCATCTGCCATCCCCAAATAACAAATTGTGTAGCAAAGTAAATATATAACTTTAGAGGGAAAACATAAAACTGGGAGAGGCCACAGATGTATTTGACATGAAAAAGGGATCATGAGCTGAATTTCAGTCCAGTGAGAATGCTACTTGCCTAGTAATTGCCTCTGACCTACCACATCAGATTTTCAGTCTAAAAGCTGTCACCTTTCAGATAAACCAACCTCAACACATACTGCTGAATAATCAGGCAATGCAAAACTAAACTATATGAGAAAAGTTAACAGTTTGTCTCAAAGAGAAAATGAACAAGTAGGACAAGTGTGCAAAGCAAGTGCGAGGCATACAGAAACAGGAAAAACAAGTTGTTTTTAGTACTGGACTCTGAAAACTGCAGATGAAGGGTTCAGAAACAGCCAGAGACTTCTGCAGGGATTTGTACTGTGTCAGCTAAGCTTCCCCACATGGACACCTGTCCCCCAAATGCCCCTGTTGTCAAAACTCCCAGCAGTTTCTATAGATGTTTCAACAGTAAGGAAACAATAGGATCAGCTGCTTGGGAGATGAGAAATCTTCATTCTCAGGAATATGCTTCAGGATGCCAAACTGGATGGTACTGAGCACAGGCTTTTTGCTAACCTCAGAGGTGCAGTGAAGTGTGCCTTCTGACAGAAAAAATATAAATTGGGCAACGTACTTGCATAAATGGCCCATAGGAACAGGACAAAATCCCACTCCTGCTGAAATGAATGGGCACAGGGCCACTAACTGCACTTTGGGCTGGACTCAGCTACTAGCACAAGGGGGTTCAATCTACTTATTGACATAAAGAATCATTTTCAATGATGTTAATCTTCAGGGGACTATTTGTAGAAATAAGTCATTTCATACTGTTTTAGTTAATGTCATTCATAACCAGTGTGTCCTAAAGCTCCCTAGAAACTCAATCCTGAACTATTTAAATTAACAGGAGCCTAACTGCAACCGAGTTCTCCATGGCTTCCAAGTAGGGAAGATGGAAGTTTGCAGCAGAAAACAGTATTCATATTTCATAGTCACTGCATTAAAACATTCAGTAATGGGAAAATGACAGAAATTAGGGTAAACAAGAAAGTGTGCATTTGTAGGGGTATGTACAATATGCCTCGGGGGTGCTGTGATCACAGAAATGAAGTCCGAGTGACTCAGCATCCAAGACAAACACATATATCTTTGGGACTGCACACATGTTCCGTGTTCTAGCTGCACAGTGGCATATTGTATCAAAATGGAGCATTAGGGTAGAAGTATTTGCATGTTTTTAATGTACGTAGCCCTTTTATGTAAGAAGTATTTCATGGTTTTCCAGACAACAGCATATACAGTTACTCTGTTAGTATAATTGTTTCTCTCTGTGGTGATCTATAATTCTGTTCAGAGTTTCAGTGAGCATCTCAGAGTGACTGCAGTCAGAAGTATAACCAACTTGTTTATGACTCCTTCATTAACTTTTAACCTTCAATTTCCTATTTCCTATGTAACTATCACAAAACAAATACTAACTCCATGGCCACTTGTATGCAATAATGCTGGAACCCTTTGGTGTGCACTACTACAGGAAAAAGGAAACAGGTTTTTAACTCCTTTAGAACTAAATCTTCACCAGCCTATGACAGTACAAGCAGAGAAACAGCAAAAATGAAAAACCAGTCTGTGGAGACAGAGCAGTCAATACTGCAAAGCAATAAACCCACTCCAGAAACAAGAGAATCTAGGAAGACCTACATGTCTGGAGGTGGTGTTAGAACAACAGCACGAACAAGGGCATAGGAAAAGGAAACCAGAACAAACCAACCAAATACAGTATTTTATGTTTTGACCTTCCTTTAATCCAGTAACATGCCAATTATGGGCAGCATTGTTTTTAAAAGACTGCTTTACTCAGGAAAACTTTTAAATCTGATGCGCTTTGATAAGAAATGTTCTTTTAAAACAAACCTGAACTAACAGTTTAAAGCTAAATAACATAGAGGCCTGAACTAGAATTCTGAAAAGGTTGTAGGGTAGGTCAACGAGCTTACTGGCACCTAGAAAATAAGTGCTGCTTTCAGATATCTATTACAACAGACCAAGCGTTACCATAGCTTATGATAGGATATTCTCCCAGTAGATTGAAAATGGGGCTTCCAGTCCCTCCTCCACAAGCTTTCAGTTATTTTATTCAGCGATGATTTGCAATGTAGATGAAAAATCTTGTCAGAGGGATTTTTCCCCTCCAAGGGCTGGAATCTAGACACTAACAAAGTCATCTTTGTAGCTGCTTCCTTTCTGGACAAAGAAGCCCTGGGTACACAGCAAGGGAAGGGGCTGCTGTTGATACTAGAGTGTACTTACCTGTATTAGAGATGCTTTGACGAGAAGAATAGCACTTCTCTGAAGCTTTTGAAGCCTCCAGTGCCTTCTCCCATAGTCCTGCTTCTTCACACCAGCCTAGAAGTCTAGAGAAAGTTTAGAATCTGCTTTAAATATGAGGGACTTGAACCGAAGTTTGTGATGAAGAATGTTCTAGTCACAGCATCAGAGTGACTGCCTGCAGGTACCAGGGACGGCTCCTAGGTCCTTGCTACACTTTCCCACAGGTACAGCCTGCCCCAGAGCCCAGCTGTAGCTAAAACAGAAAATGCTTAACTATAACCAGAAATGCAAAGCAAAGCTCTCTATATCAAGCTTCTTTTTTTTTCAAAGCATCCCAAACATTATTCAACAAAAACTAGTGAAAGAGACAGACTTTAGCAGAGGCAGGCCTATCAGCTACTAAAAATAGATATAGCCTTGCTATCTAAAAAATTCCTTACTAGTAACTAACAAGAAAAAAAAAACAACCCAACCCTAGAAACCCCTTTTGCTCTGAACTGTCCTTTTAAGGATTTTAACTCCTCTGGGCTCCACCCACCATCCCAGGTGAAGGGCATAAGTTCTGGAGTCACAGCATGGGTGTTGTGATATATAAATAGTGCACCTGGGTTAAGTAGGAAGTGGTAGTGTTTGTGTCTGAAGGTGAGCTCTTAGGAAAGAAGATCTGATATGTAGCAATATTTTTGAGACTGGGTAAAAGAGAGTAGGTGAGTTTATTTTAATTTTTATAAGAAGCCAGGAGAAAATAGACATTATGTGAAACTACTTATTTAAAGATACTTTTTCCTGTGGGAGGAAATTCTAGTACTAGAAGAAGAGGGATTTTATATTTCTTGATGCAATATAGCAAGAAGTATTTAGTGAGACTGAAGGCGGTTTCCTGTATTGAGAGATGCTTCCTTTTAACTGCTTTAAAGGAACAAGATATGCTAAGGAATAGTGGTTAACAGAAGAAGAGTGAGGTCAATAATCTATGCAGCTCTTCAAGATTTCTGGTAGTTCTGTGTTGAGAAGTAAGCATAGCCTGGTATAGGGTCTGAAGACTGTATGCTGCAGATCCACTCAGTCTTTGTTTAACTCACCCTAATGATTCTTAGGGTATGCAATAACTTTTAACGTTGCAACCAAAATTCAGAAAGCTTAAATACAGGATTTCACTGCTACAGAGAAAGGTTGTACTGCTTCTTTATTGTCTTGCTATTGATTCCAGTCTGTCTCTTGACCTCATGATATCAAGCCATGAAACATTTTCTGTAAACCAGGATATAAGCTTAAAGTGCAACAAAGTCCTTACTGTAAACATGAATAACTGAGCCTTAGGTTCTGTGCATAAGTGGTATTTTTATGATCTGAAAGATACATAAAACAAAAGACAATTTTGAGATGGGACTAGGCTATTAAAGACATATTTCTGCAATTAAGTATTTGCATAAACATGCTAGAAATTCATTGGAGTTCAAATACAGTATGATCATGAAAAGCATAATTAAATTACAATTTAAAATATGTGAACCATCTGCACTGCGATTCAAAGTACTACATTGGGAATAATGATGATGAGGTTTGTATTATGTAGTAAAATAAAATCTACTAAAGCTCTGCCTATTTTCCAGTTCCTTCAACATTTTACATTAGTAGAGCATTCCCCTTGGCCTTGTCTAACTTATTACTGAGTGTTACACTTCTATGACTCCATAATTGCTTCAAAGACCTTGCAAAAGCTGGATCTGATGTGTTTTACCTTGTGCATCCCTCCTCTAATTTCATAGTCAAAGTAAAAGGGATAGGAAGGACTGGGAGTGCTGAGTAAACTTACAGGAGAAAGCTTCAAATGAAGAAATTAAAGTAGGCTGGAGAGTATGCATAATAAAAATAAAAGTTCTTGCTGGATTGTTATTTTTATGCTTGTAGCAAATGTATGAAAGGATAGCAGCTGAACTTCATTTAGAAGTCTGTTGGAGAGATGAGTTTGTCCCTGATATTGACTTCTGATGCTTTTTTGACCTGGAGAGAAGGCCATAGGATACATATCAGGAAGAGACATCTGAGCTACTAAGTCAACAGATATTTTTCAGCTGCTGAAAAGCACTTGTTTGGTTTAATGTGATTCTTTATTAAAAGCAATATACAGGAACACTTCTGTTGCCCCTGGCTTCAAGACTGAAACCCCTGTGAAGACCAGTGCGAGTGGGTGTTTTGAAGTTATAGTGCAGGTGCTGCAGACACCCTTCTGCCTAGAGCCTGCTTTCCAGGAGCGACCAGGAAAGAGCACATCTTCCCACTGCATCTGCACCTGAGCTCTTTGTCCCCAGCCTTTCCATACCTACACTGAGCACTTCTGCAAGGGAGCAGGTGGTTTTGAGGACCTGCTAGCCTTCAGCTGTCACTAATGGACTGCAAAACTTCAATACCAGGTGAAGGACCTGTCTATAATTTGCTACTTTGCTGGCTAATAGCATGCTTCCCTTCCCAGTTTTACATGGGTGTCAGGATAGAGGACTGAAATGTGATGTAATGGGGGTCCAGAATGGTTGCCAGGCAATGCTATAGGATAGTCTCCTGCTACCACTTAATCCTGCTATATTTTCCACAGCTGATGGCTTTCAGTGGTATTTCAGGCTAATTTGAGAAGGCTGGGGCAGGAGGGAGGCAAACAAGTGGACCATTAGGATTTCTAGTAGAAAAGGAGAAGAAATTAAATGGGAGCACTTTTTGAAAGGAATGATGGAGTGGTGGGAAATGTCTTTTAAATATTTTGCAGAAGAGAGAGACACGGTAGAAGTAATTTGTTAAACAGACCGGACTATACAGTTGGACATCCTGTTAAATCAGATGTGCAAGCTAAATTGGTATTTTATAGAATAGTTCAGTGCAGTTTCTTTCTGATGCTTTTTCCCTTTAAGAATGACCATAGGAAGACTTTTCTTCTTTACTGACCACGGTAAAGGGAGGAGAATTCTTTATTATTTTGTATCATAGGTATTTTGGTGAGATGATGTTTCTTCCTGGACTGTGACATGAACTACTTGTCTATTTCAGCTCTCAGATTCCTGAAAATTTGAGTACATTTAAGACTGGATTTTCCATCCCATGCTCTTGTGGACTTAAACAAGGGGAAGGACTAAAACCTGGGAGGAGAGGGCAAGGACAGATGGTTTTAAATGGTTTTCATAAAGAAAAAATCTTTCGTAAGGAAAAAAAAAAAACAGCCAAGAATGAAGAGCTGGCTTCATTTGGATATTTGATGTCACCTATTTTTAAAAATTGAAAGACAACAAAGGGTCAGGACTCTAGAGAACATTTCACAGCAAAGCACAATAGGAAAGTCAGCTAGGGTTACAGAGGGGTGAGGATTTTTTGTCCCATATGGTTTAGACATGTTTGTAGACTTGTTTTTCAGGCCTAAGTTGCCTTGCAGATGTAAGGGAAATTTGAATCATGCTGTATGAGCATACAGTCTTTTCCAGTCACTCCCATTCAAAAGACACCAAAACTGTTCTGGGGAGATCCTTCCTGCCATGTCCAACAGGACTCCTCGTCCTGACTCTTCTCAAAAGGAGAAAGGAAAGAAGTTTTACAGACAAGCTCTATGTAAACCTGTAAACACAGTGGGTTAATTAAAAAAAAAAAACAACCAACAAACTAACAAAAACCCCAAAAAACCCAAATAAGCTTTGGAAGCTGCTGCAGAAGTGATACTACATCAGATGTCCCTGTGTGCTGTGCAGTAATGTTACAGGGAAGCCTTGATGAATCAAGAAATTTAACACCAAAGCAGAGACTGTAGTCTTAGATGGCTGATTCTCCCAGCTGTGGAGACTGCATCTGAATCAAAACCGTATTTCAATTCAAAACCTATGCAGAAGATAAATGATACACTAGCCAACTTTCTTCCAGTAAGTCTTGAGTACTCTGAGTAAAATTAGTCATGAGCAGAATCTCACTGAAGCAAGAAAATTAACATAAGGTACTGCAGGTCTATAAAATCCTTTAACAGTGATGCATTTCTAGTCTAGTTCCTGCAGCACATTACTGATAATTGACAGCTCCAGTATTGCTCACTGTGAGGGACTTCCTGCTATCTGTATTAGCTGGGAACGGTGATCCTAAGTGGCCAGATAGCTGTGGTGCTCCTCAAGATAAGGACTTTCATGAAGAGTACGTTTGGAGTGGATCTGTAGAACACTCCTGTGCCTTACAGAGAAAGTCTAAAACACAGCTGTATTTAAAATCCCAGGTGTGTAACTTCATTTTTGTAATCAAAACAGATTACGTAGACATAGGTTATTAAAAGGAATATAACAGTTCTTGCTTCCTACTTCCTGTAGAGTAGTACGGCAGCATGAGAGTGTGAGATTTTGGTAGTTTATTTTTTAGTTAATTGCACCTGATGTTTCATCCTTTTGTATGCATTTAGAAATATTTGCTAAGTGATAATTTCCTTACACCTAGGTGATCCTATTTTAGATGAGTAAATATTATTTCCTAGGACAAAGTGTGTAGAGTAAATTCCACTAATGTTATTTCTTTTGCTACAACAAACCTAACTCTGCATTTTCTTGATTCTTAGATGTAGGTCACAGACTATTTATTATTCTTAACTTGAATATTAAAAAAAAACCCCAAACATAGAACTGACGGTTCTAAATCCTTCTTCCTGTTTTTCATTAAGAAGAAGAAAACTTAATGTCTTTTTTCAGTGTGAAATACGGAGATGTTAGACAAATTTTTAATCAAATTTATTGTTTGTCTGGAACAATTATACTTTCCATAGCTCACTGAGATTATCATGCATGATTTGCATGTCTAATAAATAATGCATAGTCTCTGTTGAAAGCCCTGGAACAAAGACAATGAACTCCCAAAGGACTGCTGGCAGATAGAAATTCAACATAAAATATATAGAAATGACTTAATAACTTACCTCTTCAGATTTTAACTGAGGTATTTGAACAAGGTACCTACATGCCATACTTCTTCCTGTTGTTCAGATCTTGCCTTTCAATAGTTCTCTGAGCTAAAGTAGAAATGCGTTAATGTTACTTGATATAAACCATCTCTCAAAATCAGCACAGTCTGGTTTTGCTACATTTAATATTCAGTATTATATTAAATCCTGTAATGATGTCATTGTCAGTTTGGTAAAAATAAAAATGGAGGGGAGGGGAAGAGAACTGGCAGGTGGAAGTGTATTCCAGAGATAAGCTTTTATTTTTCATCTCTGGGATATGAACCTCCAAAAATCGCAAGGAGCAGGCAGTTGTAAATACTTGGCCTATTTGGTAGGTGTAAGAGCATTTTCCATATCCAGGGTAGCTTTTCATATGCAAGTTCATGTCATGTCTTCCTGTGGAGGCCATTCAAAGCTGGAAAGTTCAGTTATAATGCAGTGCTCTCGCACTAATTTTTTGACTAAGGCTATTATTGCACCTGCATAGGGAGGCTGCAACATCAAAGGCAACACATGAAAGGGAGAAAAAAAGCCCAGTAAATTCAGGGATTTGATTATTTGTGTAAATCATCATAGATACGGCCTATTTCTTTGATGTCGCCAGCACAGCAAAGGGTTGGAAGGTCATACTTAAACATAAACCGTTTTTCAGCTCCTGCATTGGTCCTCCTCTAGAGCAAGATTTTGGTGCAATACAGTTTTCCCCTTTAATTCCACACCCCCTTTCATAGTTTCTGTACAGAGTGATTGCTCATTCATTACTTACACAACTTCTGGAGAAAGCAGTGCCAATAGACGTTAATGTATAGCCCAGTCACTATTTCGGTATGCTGAGATCTTCAAACTAGCCCTCCAAATAGGGATTATAGAAGGATATTTCACTGAAGCTGAAATTTGCCTGCTGAAACCTCCTGGAAACTGGGCTAGAAGTACCACAATAAAGTGATGGTTCTTGCAAAACCAGGCTGCTGCTGGAGACAGGCAGGTCAGGAAGGTGCTCTTAACCTGGGAGATGTAAACTAGGCTCCTTTCTGTGTTGAGAAGTAGCTTAATACAGAATGTCACCGAGGCTCCTCTAATCCCCAGTCTCACCCGTAGGAGAGTGGGAATGTTGGTTTTGCATCAATAAAAGGTAAATTAAAGAGTTTACTAGTGTTCAGAATCTTATAGAAAAAACATTTGCTGTTTTAATCATACTTGATCAAGGTAACTAGTTTATTTGTTTAAGCTAATTTGTTGGGATGCTGTTATCAGTGTCTGCCAAATAGCATGGAGTTTTATACAAAGGTCTCCATTACAAGAACTAGGGAAAATCTCATGTTGCTGGTCCATGCTAAAATAGTATTGTCTGACTTAGCAAGTTTAGTGAAACTACACTTAAACAAGATTCAATCACAGAATGTTCAGGGTTGGAAGGGACCTCTGTGGGTCATCTAGTCCAACCCCCCTGCCAAAGCAGGGTCACCTAGAGCAGGCTGTACAGGACCGTGTTCAGGTGGGACTTGAATA
>Ga0181612_133837_pt1 | contig 26065 bp, 10 predicted proteins | sample HoacroProtozoa21_FD_119630 | JGI IMG/M metagenome (GOLD analysis project Ga0181612, IMG submission 119630) | Hoatzin crop microbial communities from Cojedes, Venezuel. Combined Assembly of Gp0051906, Gp0051904, Gp0051908
GGAATAGAACTCTGATGACTGTGTTCAGAAGATCAGGATGTTTCTTTATAAATGTTTTTACATGTTACTCATACACTTAATAAGGCCCTCCCGGTGGTTTTTTTGGTGGTGTTTTTTTTTTTTCCTCAGAGCAGGCAAGAAGGAAGGTAAACAATTGTGCATGTGTGGTGTTCTCTGAGAATATCTGGTTCATTTAGATGAAAACATGGGAATGAAAAAATAGAATGGAATACTACGGAAACATGAATTTCTTCCTTCTGGCCAGGTTATAGCAAGTTCATTAATAAAACACAGGTTAAAAAAAAAAGTGTTAGCCAGTCATTTAGTTACAAAGTCATTACATAATGTTGTATGGTATCCTGCTTGTCAGGACCTTGTAAATTTTGTGCAATGATTGTTGAGAACTTCAAATTCTCAATAAGAATTTGGAAATAAATACTTGCAGTTTTTATTGCTACTTATATCACCTGACACTTTAGATCAAGAAAAAAATGGTTTTGGAGTATTAGCTCCAGTGTATGTCAGTAGTTCACCATTTTTTGAAATTCTTCAGGAAGGAGGTATTCTGTTAACTTGTAGCAGCAGTGAAAACTGAAAGAATAATGGAAGCGGGGATACCAACTAGTAAAAAAGAGGAACAGGCAAGTGTTTTTGCAGAAGAATGTTGTTCCTAAGTCTATGTACCAATTTCTTAATCATTAATTGGTAATAGAACACCTAGCCTCCTCTCACCTTTCAGAAAACAAACCAACAAAACACCCTCAAATTTTTAGTGTACTTTTTTTAAAAAAAACACCACCAGCTTACATCAAACAAAACTACAAAAAATCCATTAAAATAAGTTAACAGGGTTCCCTGTGTGTTTGAGTGTGAACATAAATGTATAGAGATGGAGAATCAGTCTTGAAGATGTACTAGAACAGGTAAATAAGATGAACATTTGCTTCTGGCAGCTGCAGCAATATGTTTCTGGTAGTAGCAATTAGCATGTAATTCACTTGTGTGTTCAAAGTATCTCAGCTAACATCTTTGATTTTTGAAAAGTCGTAATGTTTTCACGTAAGTTTTTATTAAATTATGTATATTTTTATTGATAATTCTACTGTTCAAGGTACTGAAGTGTATGCTTTCTTATTTAGAGTGAAACACTGTCATATTTTGTGTTACTCAATTGGCTTTTTACAACTCAAATTTTTGTTTTTATTCCAATGCTTTGGTTTTCCTGGATTTAGTATGACTTATTGAGCATCGTATGACACCTTGCATCCAGCATGGACTTAACAGTTAATGTAGGAAACGCTTACCCTCAAAAATATATTTTTAAGTCTCTGAATTGGAAACCTTTTTGAAGTGCTTTGTAAATAACCATACTCAAAATGTATACAGACAGAGCAGAGCATAGTTTTCAGTGATTGTTGGTTCTAAAGCTTTTCTTTGTCATCTACAATAATGGATGCAGGCTTTATCTTTCTTTTTTAAAGGGTATTTGACATAGACTGAAACAAGCTGGTTTAGCCTGAAGGAAGTTGTCTGAAAGATTTTTGTATAGATGCGCAATTTCTATGTGATCTGATAGCTGCTTTGCACATTGTTTCTGTGCAGTGCTGGCTGTTTTCATCTATGCTCTGACCCCAGGCTGTGCTCCTGTGAGAACTGTTGGGGAGCTAGGTAGCAAACTGTATTTGGGAGTTGTTCTTGATTCACGGTGCAGCTCTATTTTAGGCAATTTTAACTGTGTCCCTGAAGGATCAGCACAGGTTAGAAAGCTGCTTGGGCTGGTGCTGCTCTAGGTCGTGGTTACATAGTGAGACTGACTTAACGCAACATTAATGTTGCCAATTCATTAACAACTCAACATTTTACCATAGGGACACATTTTATGTTAAGAATTGTTGTAGAAATATAGCTGTGCTGGAGCATGAATGAATTACCAGAGTGAAAATAAACATGACTAAATTAATATGCTGCTTTTGAGAAGAAAAAGGAGTGTTTGTAGACGCATCAGCTGTATTTACAAGTGATTTCTGGTTCTGCCTGTTGAAGACAGGCTCATCCTAGCAGACTTGGACCTAAGGGACGTATTTTTAGCTTTTCAGATATGCTTCTTGGCATTTGTAGTCTAGTACAGTTCTCATAACTCTGGCTGAATTACCTGCTCTCTTGCTGTATGCTGTACTCCTGTGGAACTTGCTTTGAACCACCAGTATCAGCTGTGATGGCTGAATCCGCTACTTATTGTTTGTGTGCCAGATGTAAACCTGGCTGCTCAGAAGCATGCATTCCTCATCAAACACAGTTGCTAGTTTAGTAGGTGGTGCGTAGCAATATTGGCAACGGAGAGTTTTCATCACTACCAAATATCAAGGGATAATAGTGAGACTGAATAAAATAGCAACTGCTACTGCCGTAGGTGTCCTCGTGTAGCTCATCTCCACTTTTTGATATTTCTGTTCTTTATCCTTTTACTTTTTATTCCTTTCCTCATAAGCTATTCAAAGTCTCTTTCTGATCTGACTTTTTTTTGCTTATTGGCCTGTGGATCCTGTGCAGTTAAGGAAGGTTCCCGCATAGCACCACAAAGTATCCTGCTTGCATTTGCCGCCTGTCACCTGGACTTCCACTTGACAGCAGCAAGCCTGCTATGTTCTGCCTCATAAACTTCACCAGAAGCATACAAACCATTATATTTGTAGAAAAATATATTTTATATATATGCATGTTTTAGGTAATGTTTATAGAATATATATAAAATTATATATAAATATTTGACTCGTACTACTGCCCTGTGCAAATAACTGAGGTAATTGTTGCCCTAGTGTTGTGAAAATGTTACACCTAAAATGAGAAGGCTGGTGGTTCAGGAGAGTCTTCATTGCATTCACCAGCAGCACCCAGGAATCGCGAGGATCCTTATGTTTACCTGTTACAATTTCCTGCATAAAACGTTAGGCCGCTCTGTATTGACTTATGCGCAAGCTAAAGCATGTTTTTAGAAAAACTTCGACATTTGAAAAGAGGAAACAGTCCAGCAAGGTAAATCTTTCTCAAGCTTAGGTTAATAGTTTGTTAGTTATCATCAGTGTTTAAACTTCTGCAGCTTTACTCTACTCTGTAGAGACTTCCTGTTGTCTGTCTTTTTTTGACCATTATGATTTATTGGTTTTGTGTTGTACGGAAGAGCTGTTTAACAAGTGGGTTTTTTTCCCTGCAAACATAAAGCAATCAAGTTCGCTCCTGGAAGCTCTCTTAAATGTAAATAATAAGGACACTCTGTCCATTTGGCATATTTTTCTGTTCTTTGTTCTTGTTATGATGCTTCCCTGAACACTCTCTCTGATTTTTGAACATCTCTCTGGAATTGTAGATATTGGAACTGAGATTAAAACTCCAGTAGCAACTGTGCCAATGACAATTAAAATTTGTTCATGCTACATATTTACCTGTCTATGTAACAAACGATTCCGTTAACTCTTTTGACTGCAGCATTGCATTGGGATTTCGTGTTCATCTGATTTGTTGAACATGATGCAAGCCTTTTGCAGAGAGCTGTCTCTTCTGTATGCATGGCCTGTGTCCTTTGTACTTAGAGACAGGAATTGATGCTTGATTGTATTAAAGTGAGTAGGGTTTTCTCACATCAGGTGTACCTCATCAGGTCCTTTACTGTTTGTTAATTTTCACTCTAACTGATCTGTGTCATTTCAAATGTTGTCATGTCTGTTACATAAAAGTAAAGGGCAAAGTAAATATGTGCAGAACTCTTACCGAAACATGCACGTGATACTGATTCTTCACTGATTGCATCATGCTTGTGGCATCCATTTCCAGTGCTCTCTGATGAGTTTGTGTTACTTGAGTTCCGTAGGAATGGCCATGTAATAATTAACCACAATATAAGCAAACAAATATACTTACAGTGCATCACATCTTTCATAGCAGCTGCTCTTAATTGCTTTTACCCCTCAGTACATGTGGGATTCTGCACCACTGCAAGGACAAGAACACATTAACTGGTAGTCACCACACTGGGAAATAGCTCATGTGAATTAAATTTCTTGCTTATTTTATATTTAAATTGGTTGTCTACCTGTGTTCATACTTTTGAAATTGTGGTATTAGCAAATATATCGTACCAACAATGTTTTATCTTTATCAAAACTGGTGTTTATGACCAATGATAACCAGCATGGTTTTATGGAAAAATTGGCGTCAATGCAGTTAATCCTATTACTTTGTCAACCATTGCATTATTTTCTCTTGGACTAACACCTGGATTTCACACTATGATTATCCAGGTTGTACTCTGTTCGCTTTTCTATTTTTTTCTATATATCATTAGGTTTGTTTGAGATTTCTGAAAGGTTTTGTTTTTTCTAATTCTTAAAAATAATTTTTATCATAATATGTATCATCTTTAACTCATTCTATCTTTTATGTCTTTTTGTTTGCTTAACTATTTCTACAACTCTGTTTTGTAATTTTTAAATAATAATTTCAGCTTCAATGTACTTAAATCTTTTGGCTTTAATTGAGGCTTTCGGTTTCAAGTTGAGTTGTTTAACTGTTGTGAACTCTTCTTATTTGAAGGAGTATTGGCTTCTTGATTATCTTAGAAATTGTTTCTAAACGGTTAAAACAATTTACAGGTTCATTCAGCTTTGGTTTGGATTTGGTGTATTTTGTGGAAGGGGGGAAAAAGTCATGATCACTTACACCCAAGCTACCATGAATTTAACTTTGTTCTGTTAGTTTTTCTTTATCTAAAATTCTACATTACAGAATACTTTAAATGTGTCTAATGCTGAAGCCGCCTCAGTTATGAAACAATCACTTTAAAAAAAAAATTAAACCCATGAATTCCTGAGAAGTGTTAGCTGCATTTATTCCAGCAAATATTGTCACAGATTTCTATGATTAAACAAAAGAACGACTTTGTATCAGACTAGCAGGTGTGAGATCTCCAGAGGCAGATATATACATGCTCTAGGTAAAGTTGTGGTATCAAGGTATGTTTCCTTTCTCACTCCTGCTTGCATGCTTGAACCTGGTGTCTGGCAAAAGAGGCAAACAAGCTGAAGATTATACAGAAACTAGAAGATGCAGTTTTCTGTGTCCATGGCAGAAGGTTGTATGTGTAGGAGATAGCTGTTGGGAGATAAGCAAATGGCAGCCCTCTTTGATCTTAAAGGATACCTTTCACTTTAGGCAGATGCCATCTTGAATTTTCATATTTGTTTTCATGCCACATCCTCCCATTGGAGGTGGGATTCCAGGAACCATTTCATATTTCTTCACAAATTGTGTTTTGAGGGGAGAATATACCAGAAGGTGCTAAGGGTGTTTTCATGTTTTCTGTAAGGACCTGAATTTTAAAACCCAAGTGAGTGCGTAGAGCAGGAGGGCTGTTAGCTGGTGCGTGGCCGTTTTTCTTATTCTGGGCTTCAGGAAACACACTGGTCTGCTCTGCCTGTCTGGAGGGATGTCTGAAGGAGTGTTTGAGCCTGCCTATGGGAGATGCTCAGTACTTCTGGACAAGAGGCACTGTTCAACAAGAATCTCTGCAATAAAATCCCGCTTAAACATTTATTTCCTTTTCTTCTATTGAGGCTGTTGTGAAACTTAACAAATTAGGGTATATGAATGTGAAACATTAATTCTGTGCTAACTATTTGGATTATGATGGTGACTTCTTGTAAGGGGACAGGCATTCTTCATGCAGAACCCTTCACTAACTTTCCAAGTTAGTGTCCCCTTCAGATGCAGGTTCGCATGTTGCAGGATTGTGGGCTGTGATGGTGCTTGTTATGTTGGTTAACCAGAGATTCCAAAGAACCAGAAAACAGATTAGCTAAAATGAAGTTGAAAAATTCTTGTATGTTTGGATCTACAGCCACAAAAACCACTTTCATATCCCTTCAGCAGTTGTCATATTTGAGCAGTTGCTTAATTACTAGAGGCGATTTTTTTAATAGATGCCTTTCATGTATAGCATATATTACATATAACAATGGTAAAGGCTAAGAAGCAGCTTAATTTTCTGGTAAAAATGGTGTACTTTGATTGCAGCATCCTCTGATTCGATGTGCCATGCTGGCTGGCTGGCTGTAAGTCGCCAGGTGTGCGTGTTTAACGGTGCTGTTCCAAGAGTGCCTTTTCTTGGCTGTTGTTTGACCCTGGTGAGTGGAGTGGGGGAGAGACAGAACAAATAAGCTGCATTGACTTTGTTGGACCTGGGACGAGGTGTACTGCGGGAAAACTTCTCCCTCGGAGCTTAAACACCCATCTCGCAAGCTCTGAAACAAAGCTAAAGCCATGCTCGCGTACGCGGCTTTGAGCTCTCAAATAGCACAGACTGGGACAGAATTTTTTACTGCGAGGTGCTTGTTCCAAGCTGGTCTATAGACAACAAGGATATAAAGGATTTATTTTTCAGTGATTTTTGGCTCTGTATGGAAGGATGGTATTAATTTTAAAACTGAAGAAAATAAGATTGCACTGGGCAGTTTGTGCGTATGTGAAGTGAAAAGGGAGTCGTGTGAAAATCTGCGGTTACTGTCAGAACGTTAATAAACTTTGTAGGGATAGGGGGAAATAAAGGGTTTATAATAAAGGATTAGAGAAATGCTGATCCTTGAAAGTAGGTTTTTGTTTTATGTACAGGCACTACATGCTGAGAGAAGTTTGGAATGTTGTGTGTAGGTAATGTGGTGGTTTTGTAACAGTGTATGTTAATATTTTTCTCTCTGAGCAGCAGAGGGGGCTGCTATTGCTTTGCTGCAGCCCGACGGAGACTTGTGTAGTGTTCCTTTACAAAGGTTTTTCCCGTTCTTGCAGCTAAAAACTTGAAGCATGTTTTTTAAGTCTAGGGAATACATACAACTGGCACAGAAGGACTCAATGTTTTTTATTTGTGAAGAACTCTGTTTCCAGTAAATGAAATTATGTAGGAGTATTTCCTTGAAAAATAAGGATTAAACATTTTCAGATGGCTTGCGTGATAAGAATGCAGTGTGTAGTTCTGTGCCCTGAGTGCACAGGAGAAAGAGAAAAACCTTATACTACAAAAAGAGATTCTTTTTTTCATCTTTATTTTTTGCAGGGATCACACATAGGGGATGTAGATTATTCATGCCTTTTATCTCCTGAGAAATCTAACAGTTAATGCTTTAAAGAGTTTTTAAACTAAGTAGTAATTCAGCTAAAGCTGTGTCAAAAAGGATACACATTAAGAATCACTCAAAAAGGCAACAGAATTTTTTTTCCTCTTCTCTCTGGGATTCTCCTTTTTAATTAAAGTTTCTTTCACATCACTTTCTAAAAGCTTAGGAACTGGCAAATTTTCTCCCCCCTTGGTTATTGTGAACTACAGCACTAAAGTACAATGAGTTAAGAGAAGTAAATGACTTAGGATAAAGAATAAATGGTCTTTACAACTGCCAGTCAGAATTACTTTTGCATTACCATGACAGTTATTTTGGAGCAAGTTTTGCTGTTTTTAACTTTTTTTTTTTTTTTTAATACTTTTCCAATACAGAGCCTTATTTCCCTATTGGACTGTAATAACATTTTCATGCTCCGAGGTTGATATCAATCAACACTTTTAACCTTTGACTTCTTTCTCATTTATATGCTACGCAGTTTAGTTGCTAATGATTCCAAGCATGCAGGATCGTTTTGAAAGGTTAAGTAACTGTCATTAAGATGTAGTTTATTAAATATTAGAGCATCCCTGGAAGGAATGCAGATTCTCAGTTTCACTGTAGATCGCGAGGTTCTTCCCCATCTGTACTAACCTGCAGCATGCTGCTTTGCAGTGGTTGCTCTGCTTTTACTTGACTGTGTTAACTAATGGCTTAATCTGCTGCCCAAGGCTTGCTGTGGTTTAGCTGTACTTTTGCCTTTTGTAAGTAGAATTGCTCCTACACCTTCACTTGCAGGTAAAATTGGTGTTAAATAATTGCTGCTCTGCTAATTTTCCCTGCTCTGGAAGTGTATCATGAAGCTTGCTAATTGATGTGTGGGCTTCACTTATACTAACGTGGTTATCCCTGATACAGTTTGTGACTTGTCTAAGAACTTGACTATCTAGTTCTGCTTTCTCATGCAAAGTTCTTGAATACCTAGTAATTAAATTTAACTGTTATGTTGAAATGTCACTTGCAGTCAGAGGACAGGAATATCTTCTACAATAAGTTCTTGTTTTTCTTTCCCTTAATGAAGGATGTCTTACCTTATTCTACAAATACTACTACAGAACTAAATGATAGTGCTAATGTATAATTTGTGAGGTAAGTAACTGTGTATAGAAAGGGAAGTCAAGAATCTCAGTGCCTGGGAAGGAAGAAAATAATTTGACAGAAAACATTGATGCTGACAGCTTGGGTCATAGTTTTGACTACAAGATTGTATTTAATAAGTAGATTTTCATTGATTTCTCCCCCCCCGCCTCATTACAGCAGGATGCGTATTTTTTAATGTGGCAAGAGATAGTGCTGATTTCGTTTCTCGTTTAGTTTCCCATTACAGCGATTGCTTACTAGACTAAAGCCCTAGCTGAGTAAGGCACAAGCAAGTTTCTCTTCTGTTCCAATAATTGAGGTCAGCCGCTTGGTTTACACTTGCTCAGAATTGATGCATTGCCACAAGGTTGTGTTGACCCGAATTGTCTTTTAGTTGCTTGGCCCATGCATAGGTAAATATTGGAAAGGGACTTGCCTGTGTTACTCAAACTGCCGTATCAGTTTACTTTGTGTAGAATAAATTAAATTGATACCTTCAGGATAGCTACTTAAAGCAGTGTCTTGTAGTTGCACACTTTTTCATAGACTTTGAAATCACTGTCAGTTAGGCATCTACATGGTTTTTGCTCTGCATTTTTGTTCTCAAAATGAAAATGAGCTTTAAAAAAAAAAAATGGTACTACTACAATTTATTTTAACTCGCCAATTAAATGGCAACAACATTAGGAAGTACAATTCATGAAAATGTGCCTGAGAATGCTTTCAGTATGCTTACTCTGTTGATCTACATGGCTTGTCTAACACACACAGTTGGGAGCTCTGCCCCACTTAAATATGCCATTTGTTCCTTATGCTGGTCTTGACTATATGGCAGGTGCTTTGCCTGATGTGATCGTTAGCCCAAAGATCTCCAGCCTGTAGTGATACAGCTGTGTTTACTGCACATTTTATCAGTGGATGCTGTTGCTCCGAGCATCAAGTTTTAAGCTCCTTCACCTTTTGGGGTTTGACTGGAGTTGATGTTACTGATTATGAAACTTGGTGCAAATGGTGAATCAAAGTGTGAAGAAAGTAAAACTTTTGCTGGTGAGTTAGTTTTCGGTTTTGTTGACACCACCCTTCCCAAATGGATGGTGTTAAATATTCTTTTGGCTATGGATTTGAAGTGTGTTTTTTAAAATGTAAGTTATGATAAGTACATTTCTTGTATTCACTGATGTTTTATACTTATAAAATTATGAGATCTGAAATTAGCTTCCAGAGGAACAGAAGGTGATCTGAGGACCAGAATTATGTTTAACAGGTGCTGCAGGACTAACATTTTTTCCTGATGCATTTCTCACTCACTGTAATCTGCAAAATAGCAGCATGTCTTTTATTTCTGTAGGAGACTTTTCATTATCTGCATAACATGTTGCTATTCAGCAGACTGTGCACAGTAGAGTAATTTACATATCTTTACAAACTCTTGGATATAAGGAGGAAATCTAGACAGTGTCAGTTTCTGTGCTAGTTTAATCATTTCTGAACAGGCAGAAGGCTTAAACCCAAAATTTCCAAGCTGTCTTAGCAGAGTGTTTGAACAGCCAGCATCTAATGTCTGTTGACAAAGGAGAATTTTTGACACATGAACTGTTTATCTTTGGTACTGTATGGTGTCAGATCTGTGCATGGAAACTGTGCTTGTGTTGTAATGATATAACATGCATTTTGTGTAGACTTATTAATCTGCTGTTGTTTAAGTGTCATGCGAATGTTTTCCAGTTTTCTTCATTGATGAAATTTCTGTTAGAAGAATCCCTATAAAACTTAGAACTGGTGTTTCTGTAAACTATTCTCTTTGTCGCAAGCATCTTCTCCTCTCTTCCTCATAGTTTTGTTACTGAAGGCACTGTCTAAACCTCACCTCCATGCAAATTTTGCTAGAGTTCTGCCCATTCTCTCCTGGTGACACAAGTTCAGGACTTCACTGAATTACTGCAGAAAGTGCTGTATGTTAAAAAAAAAACCCTCCATAAAACTTCTGTATTGACTCTGTATAATATAACTTATGATGAAATGTTACATATAGTTAATTGGTATTGAGATTTTAAAGGTGAAGGTCATGAGTTCTTGTGTGCGTAGATGGGTATCTATAATAATCACTGAAACACAAATGGAAAACGTTGCTGTCGGGCGTCTCTTCTGCACTTCTCTCTTATTTCTCCTTTCTCTTCTTGCTGATTTTGTGTTTTGTTTCTTTAGTTTGTAACAAGAGTTGGGCAGAGGGAGGGGATCTGAGAAGGACATAATTACTGAGGAAGTGCAGAGATTTCTATCCCAAGTCAAGGTGGTCCAAACCAACTATTTCTTATAGAACCTTACTTCTTTTTGTGTTTGTTCTCACTAAAACCTGATGTTTTCTTCTGGCCTTACTACCTAACCGTATATTGCGTAATATGAAAGGAGCGAATTGTGAATTTTAGTAATATTCAGTGTAATTCGATCTTGGAATACAGTGGCTATGCTTTTCAGCTGTGTCATGAAATATTACTCTGTTAATGCTTATTAAATTTTAATACATTTATTCAATCTCTGGTGCCTCTGCTGAAGTGGAAAATGTACCTACTGCCACTACAGATTGCCAGCAGGGATAAATTCCACCTTATTCATCATCAGAAGTCATTACTACTTTTAGGTAAAGTATGAGCAATGTTTCCTGTAAGTGCAAATCACATTCTTATGTCATCCAGCCACTGGTTATCTATGTTTGGAAGTGGACAGGAGACCCTTTGTTCTTCCCACTTACATTATGGAGTGTCCTTTAAGGATGGCAGCTACTATGATCATTATTGACCCAAATATAGTAAATCCTAAAAAAAAATAAAAATACAAGAAACAATGAACACTCTTTTTACCAATGTCATAATTCCTTCAGTTCTGATCCTGTGGTCAGATTTTCTAAAACACCCAGAAAATAATTCACATAATTAAAATGAGTAAGTAAAAATGAAATTAAGAAACTGGAAGTGACACAGCTAAATGGAAAAAAAATCAGACTTAAAATTGTTCATTATGGATCCCTCGTTCTTGCCAAATGTAAGAATGCTGTTCCTTCTCTTTACGCTGGGCTTCATCCAAAGCAAGGACACTTTCAGTCAGTACCCTGAGGCATTCACCCATCTGCACAATTTTTGGCTTTGATGTTCACCACTAGTATTACATGTCCTACAGCAAGTAAGCTAACTGCTTTGTTTATGTGTGTGTATCTGTTCTGGAGGAGAGACTGTTGAAACTCTTCCTACGCCGTACCAGTCAGAATTTGGTACTGAAGCACTGCATTTCTTTGCTGGCAGGCTTTGAAGTCAGAGTATCAGACAGCCAGTAAACTCAAAGCTGGATTTGGTTGTCCATATACAAAAAGTCAATTTCTATGAAATACTTCAAAGCATTTTAAATAATGAATGATGTTTGAACAAATCGGAGAAAACCAGTGTTTGTTAAATAAAAATACGGGCAAAGCTTCCCCTTCTTCTAGAAAAAAAAAAAAAAAGGTGAAAAAAAGGAAATAAGACAAATAAAAGATCAAGGTGGCTACCATACCAATGAAGTGTGCCAGCCCTTCCATGGACTACCTGCTTTTTTGTCTGGAGTCTAGTCTAGGCATTCTTAACTTCACATATCTTGAGCTTTATAAATAGCCTCACACCCCTTTGCAGTATGCTGTTAACCAGCTGAAAAGGATTATACAGCTTAATTTGATGCTATCGAATGAATGCCAGTGTAACAATCAGTTGTTGCATTTGTTAGATTTATGTGTATTTTGCAGTTCTAGTAAGAAAAACACAATCTCATATCAGAATAGACCTTGATATCTGTATTGTTTCAAACATACAAAATGCAATACTTTGACCTTTTATTTTGGCAGTAGCTAATATGAAGAGTGTTACTGTGTTGTCAGGCTTTATACAAGAGGAATTTTTTTTTAATGCTGAATAAACGGTATCTGGACAGAATTTTTCACTATAGAAATTTTTTTGTGTGTGTATTAGGTGGCAGAAATATTTTTAACACCTTTCTGAAGTTTTGTGGATTGTTCTTTTTCCCGTTTAATAAGTAGAAAGGATTCTAAGTCCAAACCTAATTTTTGCAGTGCTTTTTGGACCCTTCAGAAACTGATAATTATATTTCAAATATTTTGGTACTGCCTTGTGTATATTTTGTGTGTATATGTGTGTAAGTAGAAAATTTCTCATTGAATATCTTGCATTTTACATGGAAAGGTGATGCAGTGATAAGAAAAGCTGAATTACTTCATGGAAAACTAATTTTTTTGTTTCCTATTTTTCATAAAAGCAACCTTCTTGCTTTCCCTTCCCCCGGCTTATCCTCAGCTGGGAATTTGACTTACATTTTAATCCAGTGTTAAATATTGCATGACTTCTCTACCTGTTGTTGTAGTTCCTAATTCTTGCCTCAGCTTTATTTAAAGGTGCAACAACAGCATAAATAAGTGGTCAGCAAATAAATTCCTGCAGAGCAGCTGTAGCAATTCTTTTTAACAGCTGGTGCAACTCTGATTAGACCAAAGAGTTGAACTTGCTTATCCAACAAGTCGTATTATAACCAATGAGGACTGGGCAAGACATTTCTGGAATATTTGTAAAATGCAAGATGATGCAGCTGGATTTCTGTTACATACCTGGAATATTTTCTGAGATGTTTGAAGAAGACACATGCTTTAAAGATAGTTAAAAAAAAAAAGTGACAATAACAACAAGACCCCATAGTACAGTAAATAAAGTTAGGAGGCTTGTGGAGTAAAGCCAATTAATATAGGCCTCTGGTTACAAAAGATTATGTACACTTAGAGGAATGTCTAAATATGGTAGGAATTATTTTTTAAAATGCACATGGTTACGGATATGTTTTAATTATGTGGTAGTGTCATTAGTATTTGTATTATATAGTCTTGACAATATGCAGTTTACAAGACAGTCTGTATGTTTCCTTCATAAACACTTCATGTGATCTTACAAAAGCTTGTGAAAATGGTCCCTTGTAATTTGTCAGATGCTCTTTTGCACTATACTGTTGTGATTGAGGGCAGATCCTGCGCCTATAACGGCACGTACGTGCATGTTCCCTTCCTTTTGAGATGAAATTCTGTATTTGTTGAGATGCCTAGGAAGCTTTTATCATTGACGTCTCTTCAGGACCAGTATTGCAGGCTGAGGGATCCATGGGCAGAGAGAGGTGATCTAGTAGCTCGTTGTTGCCCAGAGATGGGGCACAAACTTTTCAGCAGGCAATGGGGACAAACTTTTTGGCAGGGCCTGTTGCAGTAGGACAAGGGTTTTAAACTAGAAGAGGGTAGGTTTAGACTAGATGTAAGGAAGAAATTTTTTACTGTGAGGGTGGTGAAGCACAAGAACAGGTTGCCCAGAGAGGTAGTAGATGCCTACTCCCTCGAAATGTTCAAGGTCGGGTTGGATGGGGCTCTGAGCAACCTGATCTAGTGGTAGATGTCCCTGCTTACTGCAGGGGGGTTGGACTAGATGACCTCTAAAGGTCCCTTCCAACCCAAACCATTCTACGATTTTATAGAAGATGGAGGTCTTGACTACTCACCACTTCCAAGCACTTTTGCTGTTTGTTTTGCATTTGTCTCGCGTTTGTCTCATCATGCATCTGACTGCTTTGTGAGCTGTTTACACTTGCTAATCTAGTGGGAAAATTACTCAGCAACAATAAAATTTGAGGATTTTCAGGTATCCTTCTCATTGGAGTAATTTCAGAGCTCACAAGCCTGACAAGTTCTACAGTCAGTTTAAGGAAGAGTTTGGAATGAAATAGCCAAAGCAAGGAGGGGAGGTGCTACTCTTCTCTCTCCTTTTTGCTGCTAGAATCTCCAGCTGACCTGCTTGTCTCATTTCCGCTCCATAGGATATCGGCTGTGGAATCGAACAGATCCAGTGGAGATCTATTACTTTCTACTGACAGTCATTCAAACTCACTTGCATTGGTGGTTGCAATTAGAAACTGAAACTAGTGAACCCATGCTGTTGGTCAGTCTGACCTGCTGCTCGGGTTCCTCAGCAGGCAAGGCTACTGTATTTAAATGCCATACATAATTATTAAAACACAGTAGGTCAAATTTCAATAAGATTTCATTTCTCCGTGCACTCACACTTAGATACCAGGATGCTTGAGCAGATTCAAGCATGCACATGGGCATGAAAAATGTCTGGTAGATATGTTTATCTGATAATTTCCCCTTTGCTCATATACTCTGTATTTCAGATCTTCCTTGGTCTGTACTAGTGGATTTCTGGGGAATGTTGTCACGTGGAGTGTGAAGCATTTTGCCAGACAACAGCTTTACCATCATCTTTATATATATTTGTTTGAATCATAATAACTTTTTTCAGTGTAGGAGTGTCATGCAAGTTCTTCCACCAGCAGCTGCGAAAGGTGTATCTCCTTCTTGCACTTTCATGGCAAAAATTTTAAAGTAACTTTTTTTGTTTTAGATACCAACCTCTTTCATCACAGTAGTAATTAATGGTCCTGCCTCAATACGATTCCAGAGCCAGCATTATAACCGAGAAAATCTGGATTCTTCACTATGTTATTAAGCTTTGCCAAAGAAAACAAAGCTTGTGCAGTTGAGACATCTGCCCATCGTCCTTCTTGCTTTCCAGAGTTTATGGATGTCTTTACTAATTTTCACCCAATTTGACAGAGAGATTAAGACTACACAAGTTTTCAAGGTAATGAGAGGGTAGGTAGGAAAGTGAGAAAGTTATTAATGTGTCTGCTGAAGAAGTCTACAGGGTGACCATCATTTGCTTAGACATCATTGGATCCTTGTGGAATTGCGTTTTGCTCTGACCGTGTAAATAGGTTCACTTGACGTTTGTTCCTTAGTTTTCACAGAAGCCATTTATTAGTCAAAAGTCATAGTAAGGTATAAGACTGAAATAAAGCTTTGCTAATGGCTGGACTGTTCATAATGACTTTTCCGTGGAGTTCCTCATATGTTTTGGGACTGTAAGGCCTTCAAGAAGCCATAGTGGAATTCAAGCACAATTCGAACTGGTGTGACAATCTTACCTGGAGCCAGGCTTTGTTCATCCTGTTACTCATGGTACAACAGGTCTACACTTGTTTTTTTCCCATGAAGTACAGAGAAAGCCATCAGTTCATATGTTTTACTAGTAGTTTTGCCCCTTTTGTGTACTATTCAAGTGTACATTTTTGGGGGAAACTCTGATCTGGTGAGATCGAAATGATCCTTTCCATTGATTCCCTCCATACCCCCTCAGGGACCTGAGTCATTATGTTTTCTTATACATGTGGATTTTTGTATTGGGTAAACTTGGATACAACAGAGGCTCTTTAGAGCAATAGCCTTTTCTGTGCAGCACTGCCAATATAGTTGCAGTTAGTTTTGTACAGTAGTGCCTTTTCTCTATATAGCTTACTCGTTTGCCTGTACAAAACAGGCTAATGTGCAGCGTATCATTTGGGAACTATTTGTATACTGGTATTAGAAATCCCTCACGTAAATAAACTTGGGATCACCGTTGCTATATAAGAGTAGTTACTAGTGTAGTATACACCACCTTGATTTGCTAACAAAATGGTTCTCACTCTTCCTACACGTGGGCAGGGACCAGCATGAGTATCAAGGGAACGATAAGGCTTGTGTGTAATAAATTATAGTGCATTCTGTGTACTACAGCTATGCAAATCTTACTTCCTAAATAACATTTTTAGTATATTATTAAATATACAAAGGATTATTATAGTATTATTAGTATTTTGAGAAAGTGACTTTCAAAACGTTGCAGTGCTCTGCTTTATCCATTTGAGGGCAGCTGTTCACCGATGTTAAGAACTGTGGAAAAACGAGTTCCGCTTTCTGCGTTTTAATCTTTCTGTACTTGCAGATACTTCATTTAGGTCTCTCTGGGTCTTGTGCTGTTCCATCACCATACTAAAATGTCATGAGTGTGTTTATTTTTTTTTTCCAGTAACGTTAATATGCAAAACTATTGTCAGCTCTAGGAGAAGATTCTGTGAAGTTTGAGTAAGCTTGCTTTCATTGCTGGGATAAATTCTTAGATCTGTGTCTTAAAACCATGGCCTTCGTGAGTTAAGTATACTGAGTGAGCTAGTTAATTCTGTAACATTTGCTTTGTGGTCCACAGCTCCTAAAATGTTCTGCTACAGGATCACTTTGAATTTCTCTGACTGGAAGGTATAAAAATTATTGCTGCTTACTACATGCTTTCATTTTACTAAGATGTCTCTTCACTGGACTGGCCGAAAAAGGAAGAGGAGTCTTCTGGATTCTGAAGTTTACAGGATTCTGAAGTTTACAGCTAATCTGAATCTTCTGGGTTCTGAAGTTTACAGCTAATAGTCCGTGACAATCTCAAGCTAGTATTTTCAAACTCAAGTTTTCAGGCACTTTTATGCATCTACATAAAGTGATCTGGTTTCAAGCGCGGTCTTCTGATTAAAATGACAGACAGGCACTTAAAATGAGCATCATTGGAAATCAGCCCCACTTTATTTAGAAGCAGGATGTTAGAGAAATGTATTACAAAGCATTAAAGCTGAAGTTTTCCTAGTTTCACATTTGTCAAGTTTTTGATGTTCTCATCCTGTATAATATGAAATATGAAATATAATATGAAAAAATACACACTTTTAAAGATAAAAGCAACAGTGTGGCTCTTTAAACTTTACATTTAGAGCTTAAATTAGAATTATTTGTGTAATAAATACAAAAATAAGTGATATCTAGTTGATGCAATATATTTCTGACGCTTCTAAGATGGCCAGCCCTCTCCATTTGCGTCTTCCTGTTACGCCCTCTTACTGCTCAAATTAGACTGTGTTGTATTTTCAGGCTAAGGACTTTCCCTTATTACATGTTTGTAGCTGTCCAGCATAGCTTGGGGCCTTTAAACATTACTGTAAGACAAGAATACCTACAGTCAGTAATGTGTAGCAAATCTAAGACTAAAAAGAAGTGATGATATGCGGAAATAAAATTGAGCCAATAAGATCTCATCTGCTAGCGCAAGTGGTTTTTTTTCTGGGAGACGATGATAAAAAAGGGGGAAAAATAGACAGAGAGAAAAACTGAAGCTTTTCCTTATTGCTATGCTAAAGTGTGAAATCTAGCATTGCAACTTCATGTGGGACAAAAAAAGGCCGTATTTTGCTTTGGCTTTATCCACTTAGCAAGGGGACTACAGCGGATGTGAACATGATACCTTTTGTCAGCTAGAAGCGTGTCCCTGTGAAATTACTCTAGAATAGTTTGGAAGTTCCTGAGGAAAAACTGATGTACTGTTGGGACTTTTATCTCAAACCACCAAAGAAGAAGGCTGACAGTCAGAGTTTTGTCTTTTCAGAGGTGTCAGAATAACCTGTGATTGGAGACTTGCACTGTGAGTGGTGCTTGGAGAATGCCATTTTAGGTCTCTCTAGGTCTTGTGCTGTTCCATCACCATACTAAAATGTCATGAGGTCGTTTATTTTTTTTTCCAGTAAAGTTAATATGCTAAACATTTGTCATCTCTAGGAGAAGATTCTGTAAAGTTTGAGTAAGCTGGTTTTCATTGTTGGGATTGTGTTGTCTGCCCCCCAGTTGTATGTAAACCTGTAAATGGTCCAAGTTATGTTCCTGTTTTGCACTTTGGTTATGAGCTAATATTTAAAAAAAGAGGGGGAGAGTAAGCCTGTAAAGTAGTAAGATACTAGGCGCTGATGTCAATTAATAACAACTGGTACTGAAATAGTGATCTGCCACACTGTCGAATTCTTCTTTCAGCAATTGAGCAATGAAATAAACTTCTAAAACTGAGTTTATTTCAGCAGTTTCTACTAGCCCCCACACAGGGACATTTATGTAGACAATTGAATGAAATACCGAGTATTTATTAAACTGGAATCTGAGTTTGCTTTGTACGAAAGACTGTAACTGATCTTGTTGTGTTACATAGATTCTATTCAAATCTCGAATTGTATTAATAAAAAAACAGGTTGGTAAATTTTCCACTTTGTTGGAACAATTGAGACAGCATTAAGTAGATCAAAAATGGAAAACTTTGACCTGTTGCTGCTTTTTGAGTGATAAATCAGTAGATATGTGTGTTGATCTCTTTTGGGGTTTTGGCTCTGTTCTTCACTTTAGTTATTCAAAGTAGAAACAAAAGGCCACTCTTTCTCCCACTTTGGAGTACTTACATGAAGTTTTCTTATTTGAGTGAAACTGAGATCCCATGACACCTTTCCAAAGTGTTCCAGCCAAGTGAAAGCTTAATATTTGTTGTATAAAATATGAAGTAATTCAGAATGAAGCTATATACTGTGATATAATGGTATTGCTGTTGAGTACAGGCTAATGATAAACTGGTTTTGGGGGTTTATAGGATGAAGCATAGAGAAGGAAATGTAAAGTGTCTTTTAGAAGAAAATGTATGTCTAAATGTGCTTTAGAATGGCATTTGAATGGAATGGTAGGGGAAAAAAAACCCCACAGTGCATGAAAATACTGTTACCCAGCATTTTATCACAGCGCTTCTGTATGCAACATCTGTAAGAAATAAGGATTTTTTTGTTTGTCTAAGAGAGATATTTTGCTATAAGTGCATGCTTACTGTAATGTATATGTACTCAACAAAACATTAGGAGTTTTTATAGATTTTTTGTTTTGTTTTGTTTGTTTTTTGTAAAAATCATTCAACAAGCAAATGTTTGGTCCGGAGAGGCCCTCTGTGTGAGAGTGAGACATACTTACAGCTTGGCTTTTTGAAGGGGAAACAAAGGGCTAAGTGGAGATGCTAATACAGGCATATTTTAATGCTGTCTTTTGTCAAGTTACAGTGTTGTACTTCAAGCATTAAAGCATTACTACACTCTCTCTTTTGCCCTCACATAATTATACAGTTAATTATCTTTGCTGGGTTGTGCATAAAGGGACTTGTAAGATTTCTTAATGTTCATTTATTCACTGTGTTTTGGACTGTATTGACTCAGCTCATACAAGGGCTTTGATGGCTTTCTGTGTCTCTTATCAGCAATTTCATAAGACATTTTCACAGGCTTTTGTCTCTTTCTACTTAGTTTTGCTCAAAAAGGCTTTCAAAATTTGAATATATTTCTAGGAACTGTGTCCAAGTATAGGGATTTGAAAAGGATTGTGGGAATCTAGAGGCATTGCAGGAAAGCTAATTTGATCAAGAAATTACTTAAAATGGAAGTAAAGTAATTGCAGATAATCTGAGTAATAGACATTGCTGTTCTAGCTTTGTTAGGCGGAGTAAGATCTTTTTTCCTGAAAAATGGCCCTCAGTCAGATTTGTTCCTAAGGGCAGGCAGACTTCTCCCCACATCCTTCGAGGGACGCTGTTCTCGCAGGAAGAACCCTTCTCCTTTCCACCAGTGTGATGGACAGGCCTGAGCATACAGGTGCCCAAACCCAGGATGGCCAGAAAATGGCAAACTGTTCCAGTACCATTGCATCCCTAGAGCCAAAGCCCCCTGGATGCCGCTCCCCCCACAGCAGCAGGGAAAGTGGAGCAGGTGCAGGCTGGGGTCCCTGGACATAAGTAAGGAGGGCCTGAAAGAAGCAGCTAAAAACCACAGTGTAGGTGAAAATACAATAATAGCCTCTACTTTTATTAAAAGAGCAAGTTTCAAGCCATTATCTTCATTTTAGTAGACTCCAATTTTTTCATTTTTGTTTCCTTTTAAACTTTTGGACTTAGCGATATACTATGTTTGTGGAGACGGTGGTTGAGAAACAACAATGTCCAGGTTAGATTTTTAGTCACTCGCTGTCAAATTTTATTGAAAATCCAGAAGTCGTCTGCCTGGAGAGTGGTGGAGTTGATCCTGCAGTAACACTGTTACTGTCTGAAGGTTGCAATCTCCTTCGATCCTCCTTGTGAAAGCCCAATGCCAACTGGTTAAAGAAAAAAAAAAAAAAGAGGAAAAAAAACCCCTTCCTTTTAAAGCGCAGGCGTAAGTGGCTGTGGCTGTTAAAGCTCCTGGCAGTCATGATTTTCTTCTTTCTCAATCTGCGGATCCCTTTTTGGAGAGGAGCTCTTCGGACATTGCAGGGGAGGTCCACCAGCTGTTTGACTGGCAGGAGCAGTCTGCCTGCCCCTTGGTAGTTTAATTCCTGTCTATACTAGGATAGCTTGCACTTCACTGAGCAGCAGACAGGTCAGGACACTTGGCAGGAGAAGGTTGAGAGACAAAGGCAGCAGGCTGTGGGGAGCTGAATTACCAGTCTCAACCTTAAAAAACAAAAACAAAAACAAAAAAAAAAAGCTTTAGAAGCAAAGATTTTAGCAATGTTCTTGCGTTATTAGTAGACTTGACAAAGTCATAACGAGAAAATGTCCAAACCTGGGAAAACTGCCATCAGCCATGGCTTGGTTCCTGTTGATCTTAAAAGTGCCAAAGAACCTCTACCACACCAAACCGTGATGAAGATATTTAGCATCAGCATCATTGCACAGGGCCTGCCCTTCTGTCGTAGGCGGGTAAGTGTAAAAGTCTTCAAAACCTGAATTTTGATCACTTGGCTTGCAGCTCAGTGCTTTGTCATGGTGCGTTCGTTCTACAAGGAAATACTTGTATCTGTGTTATCTGTTCACTCAGGGTGTCGTAGAGGAGCCCTCGGGTTGTTTATTTCACTTCTTGTGCTTTGATTTAATTAAAATCTGTAATGTTGTCTTGACTGTTACTCATTTAAAGGGACATGCCAGAGATTTTTTATAGATGTAAATTGTGTAGATGAAAACAAATGCTGTACAAAATAGGTGCATTCATAAATGTGTATTTTGCTTTTATTCACTCTTTTAGGTGATGTAGATAGTTTGGAGTAAAAGCCACTGTATGCAGTTCCGAATTGTATCGGCACATGCAACTTGCTGGATACTAAAGTAGAGAATTTAGAGATGTTAAACTAAATAATATTTAAACATTTTTAGTAAGAATTCTTAAAATACGATTTTAATACTTTTGTAACTCAGTAATGGAGATTAACATTTTTACTGTTACAGAAAATAAAAATAGCATGTTACTATGTGGAGGTTGCGATATAGTTTATATATAGACAATCCTAGCCTGACAAACTATCACGGGTCTTATGCTACAGCTTCAGGAACTATATGAATAAAGTGTCTCTCAACGCACAATATATGAGTAAAAACCAAAAAGGTATTTTGAATTTTGTTCTTTCTGTAATATACAACTTTCAATAAAAAGCGAGTATTTTCAAATCAACTTACATTATGTTTTCGTTACTCAGTTTGCATACTGCTGAGCTCATATTCTTTCAAGTAAAATTAATTTTCTTTCTTTATTTCTCTGGAACTTTTTTCCAGTAAGAGTATAAATAAATTTACTCCTCATAATGAATTTTCCCAAACCTACTTTGAGTTTTCTATGCTACTGAATAAATACTATTTCCATTTATTGATATCTTTTAAAATCTAGCTCAGCTTTTGTAAATGTGCTGTCTCTCCTTGACTGTCAACATACTCCTTTTTATTAAACTTAGTTAAATCACAGATGAAATTTAAATTTGACAAGATTACTCTTGAAAGTTTGATTTCTTTTTACTGTGTTGCTTTGAATCTGAGAAATGTTTCATATACATAAAAGGTATATGGCATGTGTTGAAAGATAGCAACATGATATCAGCCTGTGACAATGCAAAAATTAGAACATATGTATGTACATGACTATTTAATATTGGATCATATGTATTTTGGAAAAGTATTTTGTCTGAAATTAGGTGTTATACATACGTGTTTGCTGAACATTGAATAGGAACATTTCATAAGATTGAAAGTGATAAAGTAACCCTCTATTTTAATAGATGTGCTTTCCAATTTTTGTGATTTGAGTACTGTTCACTTGAAGATAAGCATTTGGAATATGTTTGGATGGTTTTAGTTCCTTTGTCGTGGATAAAGCACAGTGTACAGCATAAAGATAAGTTTAGTAGATATATTTCACGAGTCTTTCTGGCTATATTAATATTTTATACTGTTGGAACTTTAATGCTGATGATTTATGTGTGTATTTCCTGTAATGAGAAGTGTGGTCACACATTAACTTGTCACAAATACGAAAAAAAAAAAAAAATCTAAAGCAGTTCTCTGAAGACTTTGCATTGTTCCAAAATGACCACAATCTATCTCAGCTGTCCTGTCCTACACTGCCTTGAAGCAGTCAGTTTAATGACTCGGAGGTTTTGGGTCTAGGAGGGTTTAAGAAGCTGTTGAGCATCTACTTTTCTTTTAGCATTAGGACTAAGGAAGAAATTTTAAAATGCTGTAAATGTATGTTTCACCAGCTAAACTGTCATCGATCTATTTAAGTTTATCTTGTCTTCTGAAACTAGTAATTCTCAGTATGATGGCTGCTGATAGTGGAAAAGATTGGAGCTCCGCCTTTAGTCTCATGCCTTGCAACACGCAAAGCCTGCATGTAACTCAGAACGATTACCATATTGGGTTCCTTCCATGCTAACACACATGGATTGCATATAATCTGCATTTTCATTCCTGCATATCAAAACAGACAAACAGAAATAAAAAAACCCCAAACAACCTAGTTTTGGACATCAATGCATGAGAGAATCAATGCTTTTGTTATGTACATTTACCATTTATTAAACATAGCAAGAAAAGTATTTTCATGTAAAATATGGCTTCTGACACAGTCTTCATCAATATGCAATTTTGGATTTTTTTTTTTAATTCTGCTTTTCATTTAATAAGTAATACATTGACTTATTTAGCAATTTAGTGTTCAGACCTAAACTTGGCATGCTTTAGACCGTGAGCAACAGTTTGCTTGTAGGTTATTGAGTTGGTAATATGTCAATACCAACTTTTTTCTGGGAAGTGTATGGTTGGGCCATTCAGACGTTGACCTGACTTAAAGATTATTGACCTTCTCCTTGTTTGAACTCATTTCTTCCCCTCCTTAATTGTACATTAAACCAAGCAAAACGTCTTTAAAATGTGTACTGTGATCCTTGGGAGTAAAAATACTTCCGTTACAAGAGCTGACAATTCATAGCTTCTGCATCCTCTGCATTAGTTATACTGGGCTTCTATCAAGAAGTACACTGGAAACGGTCACAGGATTTGCGCTTATGTATTTTGTCAGTTTGCTCATGTAGTTAAAACACTTGTCTCTAATACTACTAATCTGAATCCAGTTAAAAATAGTATTACTTACCATTTGTTGTGTAGCCCTTGAGAATAACTTCAGTGCATAGCCCTAAAAGTATTGTACTTATACAATAAACATATATATTCCTTCAAAGCCGTCACTGAAAACACTGATGCAGTGTCATCAAATGTAGACAAAGCCATGGTCCTCTTCAGCCATTAACATACTTTTTGTAGGCACTGGAGGAGGTTTTGCAGTAGAATGTGAAGAAGCAATGAATATCTTTCAACTAGTATGCACTTCAGGTATCAGATATCATTTAGCTCTTGAGTGCGATGTAACTGCAGCTGATCATTGAACATACTTAGGAGATAGTCACGCATCTCATGTATGTTCCAAAAACAAGTACTGTATTTTGTTTGCCATGGTAAATACTTTCAGCTGACAAAAAATTTGCCTCTTAATTAGCTATGTGATTTTTCCATTGGGCTGCTCTTAAACCAGTAACAGTAGATGTGGCTTTCCTTCTGAACTGTAATAATTCTTAGCTATTTCGAAAGCTGTACTTTAAAAATAGATTTCTTCCCTTTTAGTTTTCGATGTTCTTTCCTGGAAATTCCCATACTTGTTGCTTTTGGAGGTTGCTGTATAACAATTTCATCACATTGAATATATGTTTTTAAGAAGTGCTAGTAAGCTGGAGAATTTGTGAAAGCGACTTGTTCACTTGCAGCGTTCCTTCATTTGAAGTGCCTTAAAGTAGCACTGAACTGATAGAAGGCAGGGGTTTCAGTGTGTGCCCTGTGGTATTCCAAGCCAGAAAAGTCAAGGTAATAAATGTATCCATGTTCAGTACCCGTACTCGCAGAAACACCAGATTCTTTTATTCTGTACCATTTTGTGAGAATAGCTTTGCCGTGTGTGTGTTTCACCCTTAAAATGTATCTGACCAAATGATAGCAATTCATCAACTTGGCTCATCAGTTAAACGCTTCCTGCTGTAGGATGTACTTGTGTGTTAGGTGAACATAGGATAAAGCGTTTAAGCATTGATTTATATACCAGCCTGCGTTTTTTAGATTTAAGAGCATCCACTGGTCTTACGCATATGGTATCGGTCCATTTGTTACTACAGTAGAGCATTTGGAAGGACACTCCAGTTCCTTTTCCTTCCGCTGGGTGAGTGATATGCTGATAATTTATTTGAAATGCTAATGTGTCGTAGGCATGAACAACTTCACTTACTTGGACTTGTTTCTTTATCCCTTCATTTCTGTGTTAAAACAACCAAAACACTCTTTTCATTTTCAGTCAAATCTATATAAATGCTTGGGCCAGCAGTTTAACCAAGTAGTCTGTCCGTTCAGTTGTTCAGAGAAATGTAGCCCTGAATTTTCCTGCAACAAATCATATTTCTTGCCTGAGTACAGCACATTATTTCATAGATGACAGTAAGAAGTTACTTAATGGACAAAAAACTGTTTGGCTTTCTCTGAAATTGTATATCCTCGCCATGTAACACATCCCTGTATTTCAGCTGACTTTGGATCAGGTCCTGAGTAATGTGAAAAAGAACTAAACTGTTTTCCCCTTAAACACAAAATGAAAAAAATCACCTCTTTTTCTCCTGGAATTTCATACTATTTGTAAGAAGACACTGTCAGAAGAGCATGAAGAAAAAAATTTGTGAAAATGTGCACATGCACAAATACAGGTATACGTGTATAACGTTTCAATTTAAAACTTAAAGCCTTAAGAGTCTGTTACTGGGCAAATCAGAGCACTCTCACATGCCTTCATCTTCTACAAGAGACATTTTTGGTTCTGGGCTTTGTGGCAGATAACTTTCATTATGGCCACTGGTGGTAAGAAGCCTCTTTGAGTGGCTGTGAGAAATAACTTTCTCAGAGCTGGTTTAGCCTTTAATTCAGATTCCCTTGTTTGTGTTAGAGTTTGTCCCTGGAATGGAAGTACAGACCATCGACTGATTAGCTGGTATCTCTACATGAAAGGAAGTTTCTTCTTGTCCCCTATGCTTGTTTCTCGTAAAGGAGTGTGTCTGTTGCTCTGGATAGCCAAATATTGACAAGAAAGCCAGCCTTATAGAGGTTTTACTTTTCATTGTTAAACTTACAAATTATAGTGTTTGTTTTCTTGCTTTTATTATTTGTGGAGTTTCAGTTTTGGAAGATCTTTGAAATGAAACAGAAATACTTCAGAGGTCAGCAGAAGGAAGTTAACTGGAAAGGCAGGTGGTTCTGAGTGGAAGGAAAGGAATACTGAAAAGTTACAGAAAAGATCAAGACTAAGTCTTGCGTAACACTGCCTAGAGGGTATCTCGTTTTAAAAGATAAATGATCTTGAATAATGAACTATTTCCTTTTTTTTTTTTTCAAGCATATGCAGTATCTCCACTCTGAATCTGCTTGTCCCATGCCTTTCATCTCCTCTCACAAGGGGAATAAAAATTCTTCCTGTGTGAGGTGATAGTCTTGGAGAAAAGCAGTATGCTACTTGTTTTCTCAGTGTGGAGCAGAGGCAGTCTAAAACTTATCTTCTTTGCTTTTTTTTTTTTTACACCTTCTTTCTGCAATTATCTCTTTCATTTTGCTTGCAAACCA
>Ga0181612_126378_pt1 | contig 26062 bp, 14 predicted proteins | sample HoacroProtozoa21_FD_119630 | JGI IMG/M metagenome (GOLD analysis project Ga0181612, IMG submission 119630) | Hoatzin crop microbial communities from Cojedes, Venezuel. Combined Assembly of Gp0051906, Gp0051904, Gp0051908
CACAGCTCTTCGGTTTGGTCATCCACCATTTTTTTTACCCAGCAAAGATTACATCCATTAAAGCCATGAGCAGTCAGTTTCTCCAGGAGAATGCTGTGTTTATGTATCCCTTCAGTCTTTTCCACATTATCTGTGGTTGTCTGGCACAATTATGCAGTAGAATTCAGCAGAGGCAAGCCACAGGGGTCTCATGTTCTCCTCTAGGTGTTTTTTCCCAATTTTTTTTTCCAGAGTTTAATTCAGTCATGCCGATTATCCAAACTGCCTTGCAGTTTTTCCTGGAAGATCACTACCGTAATTGCCATGCTGTGCACAACTTTGTGATCACTGTGTTCTTGAGCACAATTTGAAAGACAGATTACAGAGAGACTAAACATTTTTTATACTTACAACTCAAAGTGGCACTAATAAATAACCATAAAATAGTAATCTAGCATCTATAATTTTTCATGGCAGATCCTTATGAAATCATTATGTAATTAATTTCTTTATCAGTCATGTGAAAGGCCATAGGGAAACTGGATGATGAAATATAAGATCAGCTAAGATTGTAACCAACCAAATCTTTTAGAGATACATGCATAAACTTTTTTGCTCCTCTAGTTTTCATCTTGTTCTGCCACTATAGATAAGTTCTCCAAATATGAAAATAGGTCCAAAAATCATGATGTTGAAATTCAAGCACTGCAGAAGGTCTGTGGCAGAGTACATTAGCAAGCAGGAAGACATATAATGAAGAATTTCTCATTTTAAAACTACTAATATTCATTAAGAACTATACTTCACTTGCTGTGTTGCTATCTATCTTGCACAAAACTTCACAATAGTACTATCAGGTGTCAAAATCAGGATTTACTGAACTTAATTTTTTAACATATGAATCCCAGCTACCCAGCCAAAGCACACAGTCCAGGTTTTACCCTATAGTAAACAGAAAAAGTAGGTAAATTAAAGGATGAACATCATACCCTGAAGAGAACTGTGGTGCCATCTCTCTCTTCCCCACTAACTTGTTGAAGGATCATGGGCATTTGCATTACAGCACCCAGAACTCATACACCAGTGGGCATAGTAACTTGGTATAAAGGAGATAGGACACACAGTGGTATGCTGGATTTTCTTAAATATACGTTTTAAATATAGCTAGCTAGATACTTATCAAATATCTTAAGTCTGGCCCAGGTATTACCTGGATCAGTTTTTCTCATTTTTTTGGTCTCCCTAAAATTAGAAGCACCATCAGTCTTAAAACAGAATTGTTTTGGTACATTCTCTGTAGAACATACACTTTCATTTAGAGGTATAAATTTAACTGGGGAAGAATATACAAGGCAATAAAATATTGTGCGTGATTAAAAGCTCATGCCATCTTTTAATAACATATTCTTCTCTTTTTTTTTTGCCTTACACAGCATTGAAATTTCTGCAGTTTCCAGTAGAATTACTCTGATAGAAATCATTTGAAAAAATATTTTGCTTCTTAATCTGACCTTGAACTATCTAGATAGATGAAGAAAAATAAGCCTCGCTATGGAGAGGCTTGGACTTAACTTGACGCTTGCTTTGAAGTAAGCAGAATATTAAGGCAAAAGACATCTGGACACAGAGACCACTTCCATTGGCAAGAGCACAGTCCTCACGCTTCTCCATAGGATGAGCCCATGCTGTAATAGCAATGCTTCTTTATGGACTACTGACTTTATGTAGTGGTGCAGGCAACTTCCCCCACTCATTTGCAATTGTGTAATAACACAATGCCATATGCAATGCCAGCAATAGACAAGTAACTTTCTGTTTCTGGCAATAGACAAGTGACTTTCTGTAGATTTGGCTTTAGTGTAATCTAGCAAGAGGGAGAGTCTCTTCAACCCAATCCTCTGCAGGCAGACAGAAAGTGCTGCATGATCAGTTAAAGGATCATAAATCAGTTTGGAAACCTTGAGAGCTGGACCAACAGGGATTGCTCATCTTCTGTTTCTGCCATATCTAAGCACTGATTTGTAACAGACTAACAAAAGGTATTTTTATGGCCATTTATGGCCATTTGCCATTATGTTAACTCATGAAACTTACTGAAATCAAATAAGGGCAGAACAGGGCCTTCAGATATATCCTGGCTTGAAATCTGTGTCAGCTGGAAATTACATCTTCACCATTCCTTTGAGGATCCAGAGGTCCTTGCCATTCTCAGATTTAGGAATTACCCTGCCAGCATCCCAAATACTTTAGCTGGCTCTTCCTTGTCTTTTCCCAGATGTTACAGCCGTCATTGCCATTTGTGTCACTCTTCCCTCAGCATTCCACTAGCCTGTTCCTATGTCAGTGGTAATATTTCTCCATTATTCATATAACATTGAGGTTAGAATTTTCTCATTTTTCTCCTTCACTCTTTTGTAATATGCAGTTCACCTTCTAGTGCCACCTTTGCTTATACCTTGCTATTGATACATGACCTAGCTGGCTATAAGAGTCATTTTTCTGCTGATACTTTAATTCAAATCTACCCATGGGTGGTGCGTAATTTTAATTGCTACCAGCAGGAAGCTGGGCATATTCCGACCCAGACACCTCTGTCAAGAAATGAGTGGTCATTTGTGACATACTGGAACATAAAAGTAGCCAAGGGCATTATCTGACTTGAACTGAGCTGATGGATTTTTACAGTGTTATGTCTGGAGTCCGACAATCTACATTTAGAAAAATACTTGGAATATTATGGGTGAGAAATAAAAAGACAAGGAAAGTCATTACATAGAATAAAATGTACCACATGACCTCCAAATCTCAGGTGCAAAGGGGACAGAAAACCTACATTGTGCCCATGCTTTAGAGATGTATGGTATTTTTAACCCGGAGTAACACTTTTCTTGCAATTACATGTTACTGCGTAAACATTTGTAGGCTTGTAATAAGTGTCTTTGGCTGTTCAGTTCATCGTCTTTCACAATCATCACACTTAGCTTTCTTAAAATCTCTGTTTCCAACATAAATGACCATGTTCTATCAGTCTTTTGGAGTACTATAATCAATGGACCATTCAAATTTAGAGGCTAATTAGGATGAATAAAGATTATGGAATCTAGCCATAACTAAGTCTTTATACACATTTCTCATCGGTGTGTACACGCAAGTTAATAATAGTAAGTGCTTTTACTTGTAACAAATTCTTCACTGAATCTCAGGAGTCTAAAAGTGGGGGGGAAACTCTTCGATGGAGGATCTGGCAATTTGCCTAAGGTCAGGCATCAAAGTGTTGTCAAAGGAAGGATATTAGACAAGCCTCATGGTTTGACATGGTTTGACATATGAGCAAGTAAAAATCCCACGTGCAGTAAGCTTCTTTGAAATACTTGCTGTAAAATAGACACACTGCCATGTTACTGTTGTTGCAGGGAAGTGTTAAAGAAAGACAAGGAGACCTACAGGAGACCTATCTCAGATGATAGATCAATGTGCTGTGAATAGGCTTATCATCTTACAGGTGCAGCATATGCAGAAATAAGCATCAGGCTAAGCCTTGAGGTGTTATGAAAAAGTCAGTCTGGCATGTGTAAACTACATATATGAACCCAGGATAGCTCTATACGCTTGCTGGTAAATTAATGTCACAACAATCCCTGATGTAGTGCTACTACTTTAGTAAAACCATATAACCGCATTAATACAGTGCTGCATCCAAGTAAATTAGGTCTGCTTCTCATTAGGACTTTTTAGCTTGGGTTCACCTCTAGCCTGAACAAGTGCTACATGGGCCCCAGTATTACGTATTTGCCACTTCCACATTTCCCTGGCAAAAGCACAGTTTTTCCTCGGCCATCAAGACAGGCTTAGCAGCTGAGTTTTGTCAATACATCGCACAAGCCAGCTATCCTGCCTCTGAAGCATCCTGCTTGAATATATGGGTGTTATTATATCCTGAACCTGGCTCCCCTGACAATTTTGGATGCTGACAGTTTCATAAAATCTTCCCTCCAACCAGTGGTAGTGTAAAACAGTAATAAAACCAAATCCAAACCCTGATTGTATTGCAGCCTAGAGTAATATTGCAGCAAGACCATATTTTCTACACTTAATAAAAACATCCTTTCAATAGAGTTTTGTACATCTTAAATGGATAACTTCCAGAAGTATACAGTGTGGTATGTGTCAAAATTATCACTGGATAATATTTCTTCATGTCAGAATGTCAAGAACATCAATGCGGAGAAATCTTTAGAGCCAAGTGGGGCACCGTTTGCTCAGCTACGAACTCATTTTCATCTCTCATAAGCACTCAATGCAAAATATTCTATTGACATATAAAAGTTTATATGGGTTGCCACAGGAAAATAAGGGTAGGAAGCTAGAGTGTTTATCAGAGATAGGTAGGACAAGCTCAAGATACTCTCTGCCAGTAGCTGACAAGGCAAAAGACTGTAGGTCAGCACTAATAGTATGTGATTTAGCTCTAAGAAGCCGCTTGTCATATGGCTGCGGTCTGAACATTGTCTCTTAACCGTTCATTTGTCGCAGCCAGTCCACTTTAGCCATGGTGATTTGAGCATACGCTCATGCATCAGGTCTGTTAGCTGAACTACTGACAAAACCTCTAACCTCTAACCAGTAAATCATCCAGTTAGCTGAAACAGAATCAGGTTGCTGTTAACAGGGTTTCATTTTCCATTTTGTTATTTACTAGTACAGCTGGAGGGGATTTTTCATGCCGTTAAGTTGCAATCTTTGCTAAAGTTAGCCGAGTTGTTCTGGCACAGAAGACTGTTGCCATTGCTTGCCCTGCTAGACCCTTACATGGACATACAACCCTCTCCCTGCTTAGCTGACCTAATATAACAATGCTGTATCTGGTCCCCCAGGGAACTGTATGTCAGCAGCTATTCCCACACACTCATACTGTGAACTCCCAAATACAAATGAGGAGGTATTTTATGCCGCCTGCTCAATTACTAATTTCTTTTTTGTTCTCAGCATGTCCCATCATTCATGAAGTAGGCATGTATTTGTAGAAAATTTCTAAAAAGATATGAATGGATTACATAATTTTTTCTTCCTGGTATCTTTCCAGTGCTCTGCTGGTTTTAATCAAAATGGGTGGAACACATACTGCCCGAGCTTGCACTGCACTAAATCACTTTAATAAACTCACTACAGAATTCAGTCAAATGTTGCGAAACTTGGTACTGACAATCTGTCAACACTCTAAGGCATTTTGCTCAACAAGATGTGTTGCTAAGTACTCTGCCCATTCAGTTTCATTTCTGAATTCCTGAAGAAAAAAAAAATCCCCTGGTTGTTCTCCTGAGAATCCTTACATATGTGAGTCTAACTAAAAGAATTGTAGCATTATCAAGTGTGTGTTGTCCATGTTTTCTAAAGGATCAGTACAGGCACAAATGCTTTCTGCTCATTTACAGTACCACTTTTTTCTTAGAACAAAAGTCTACCAGTCAGCCAAGAACGGAGAAGTTAACTTCTGAAATAAATAAAAATGTATTAAATGGGAAAGGTATTTTAGGGAAGGGCAGCTCTTCCGCTCAAGCGCTAAATATAAACCCTTGTTGTCAGCTAAAAGGTTCTTGACTGAATCTGTGTGGATGCAATAGGACGTATTAGTGTGAACGCACCCACAGTGACTGTGCTGAGTTCCCTCTGTCACGCTGGCATCATCTTTGCATTCGTTTTCAATGCCGGTTTATTCTAACAAATTCATTGCCATCCATATTCTTAAAACAAAGGCAAAGTTTTTTTGCCTGAGTGCTCACTGCAAGATTAGCATCCCCTTTTGTTTTAAGTACAGCTCGATAAACTGGGAAGAGAACTGCTGGGATCTGGATGTGACCCTCGGGGAGCAATGATTATACAGTGGTAGTTTCTCATCTTGCAGTACGCAATTCATCAGCACAACTCCAATCATGTCTGCTGAGCTGCACGCAGAAACTGTATACGATCATTTGAGTAAGAAATAATCCGAGTAATTACAATCTTTCTACAAATATTAGCGGATCAGAAAAAGATGTCAAATTCACCAGATAAATTGCAAGGTGTGAAATATTCAATCATCAGCTTAATATATATACGCCATATATAAACTATTGCTGTCATTCAAGCTGCAAGGGGATCCAGGCACAGAGGCAGACTCCCACAGCAGTGAATGGGACTATACAAGAGGATATAACTTGTAGGATAAGATATTTTTGTCTGATATTTTCTAGCATCCTCAATATCAGCATTGTGACTAGCAAGATATTGGAAGAATAAATTACTTAAAGAAAACTTTGTTCTAAATTATCCTAGCAGTCTGTTCACATGCCTGCTCTTTCAGAAGTCTACTGAAATGGATATTACTGTTCATTCCAAATCAGGAATATTCACTTCCTCATGACCTCCTCTAAGAACAATAGTCTGCCCTGCAAACTACTTCAAATATTTTTTCCCTAAGCGGCTACTGAGTGCAAACACCCCAGAACCTGGTGTTTCTTGTTGATGTAGACTTGCACAGTTCAGCAACTCTTCTAAATTATAGGATCTAATTATGCTCATTAAAACTACTTGAGGACCTAATAAAGGGGCACTGACTAGACCTGCATGGTTATATCTGTTGTTGCAAAAGACCAGGGTCCACTTTATATCCATTCACATCTCACAGCCCCATTTATGGAAAATTACCTGTCTATATAAGAGATATACACCTGAAGGAGGCCACTGGCCTGACTAGTGAAAAGGCTGTGGAAAATGCAGTGTTTGCAGAAAACAAAACAAGGTCCATTTATTTCTCTTTCAGAGTCAGTGGGAGTCTTGAATTTAAAATCTCCAGCAGTGTGGAAAATGTGACTTGCATAGAGACTGTTGCCATATGGTTACTTCTACAGTGACCTGCTGTTGCAGTACGCTGTGGCTACCCTCTCAGCCGTGCAGCTAAACATCTTTCCCTTGGATGTAAGGGCAAGGGCTGAGGCCACCCTACTCATCATGTTCACACGTGGCTGCAGCACACAGCTGGTACTGCTCAGACCATGGTTGTATCTTCAACATTCATTTTCACTTTAACACCCACCAGCTTGTCTGTGGGCCTTTCTCTTTAGGATTTCCCCCCTGCCAGGTCCCCATAGTTTCTGCCCCCGTGGCAGCAGTGGCAGGATAGATGCCATCCTCTAGCCCACGGTGTGGTACTACTGGCTGCCCTCCCCCAGCTCAACCCTTCTTCTTGTGACTGACCCCCAAGCTGCAGGATGCTCAAGAGGTCATGGTCTTCCTCAGACAACCCCCTAGCTGGCATCAGCAGTCCCCTCTAACAGCTCTGGAGCACAAAACTCGCAGATTCTCCTTTCAATGATCCCTAGATGTTAAAGGAATTAGCCAGGATACCATGCTTGGGTATTCAGACCCTCCTGAGACAATTTTTTCAGTGGCACACAAGAGTGAAAGCAAATGCACAGAATTCTTGGAAGTTTAGCTGGATTTTGCTGCTTCCGAAACTCATGAGGACAATACATGCCCCTGTCCACAATTTCCTGGAGGCCTTCCGCCCATCTCATCGGAGTGCTCTTTTGGGTCTCCAGCTCCCAGGGTCTTTCTCCTGAGGCTCAGGGCTTCTCTGAAAAATTGTAAAACTACTTAGCTCAGCTATTTGGTCTAATTTACTCCACCCTAAATGTAAATTCATGCTTCAAATTTCCTTGTGAAAGCACACCCACCTCATTCTTTCTCCACCTCAGAGCTGATTCTATGTCTTTCCAGGTTTATACTTCACCTAACTCACATATGGCTTCATTTTGCTGTGTCTGGGAATCTGCCACTCCCAAGCCACCACACCCTGCCAAAAGGCTTTTGAAGAAAACTTTTTGTAGGCTTCAGTTTGCCTGATGTGTTTTTGTACAGTCATTAAGATTTTACAATTAATTTTTAACCCAAAATTTGTCAAAGGATGGTGAATTTTTATCCATAAAGAAAGTCTTTCTTTTTTTTTTTTTTTTGGCATTTATAAGTAATATCAGCCAAACCCCTAGATTAGATACACACAGATTTGCCAAATCATCACACAGGCACTACTGTGGGAATCATGACAGGCACCTGTCATGCCTGGTTCTTAAGAACCAGATTCTAATTTTTTTGTGGTATTAAGACGATCTACGAAAGCTCAGAGCAAGGAAAGAGCCCTCCTTAATTTTGATGGGGTATGTGAGGCATTTGGCTACAAACTACCCACCACTTTCCTAAGCAAGCTTAAAAGATAGCTTAAGCAATGAATCAATGTTTTGGGTGCTCACATAATTTTCTGCCTCATTATCAGTGTCTGTTCTCTGCTAAAGACAACACTGTTCAGAGGTTTTCACTTATGTGTAACGAATTATATTATATTAAACAAAATGTTGATATATGCAATGACAAAGACTTCAAAAAATAATCACAGGAGAGCTATTCATTTAAGTTAAATGTGCTCATGTTTTGGGTTTGTTTTCCAACAGTATATATAGCATGGCTCAGATACAACACCCTGAGCTCCATTTTGGATCGGCCTTTCAGGCTTTGTTAGACATAAAGGGAACTAATTACAGTAGAGGACATTTCAGAGACTAGAAAAAGGATCAATACATGTGTTCCCCTAAGAGTGTTCAGCCATTAAAGCAAAGCAGGAATTTCCCAAGACCTAATAAACGCTTTCTGTTTTTACCCAAGAATTCTTCTAATTTTCCTGTGTTTCCTCCCTTCTCGCTAGCACAAAGCTTTTTCATCATTGTGTTCGGAACTCTTAATACTAAAGGCGCATTTTGGCTTCCCTTTTGTTATAGTCAAGATATTGCTTCTATGTCTGTCAGACCTAGGCTTTTTCCAGACAGTCTTTCTTTTTAGTGGTCTGAAGTCCAAACACAATTTATTAATCATAGTAAGAAGCACAGACCCCTCTGTAGCTAAAACTACTTTTAAGTCCAAATGCCTAAATGCAGAGCTTGACTCCTGAGTAGCCTCACTGTTTCTAGCAAAGGTTACCAAGTAACTTCTCCAAATAAATTTGGAGTTCATTGTGGCTTTCTGTGCTTTGGAAATATGCAGACCCCAGGTAAAGAGCAAGTTTCAAAGTCACCAATTCTAGAGCAACAATTCTTTAACAGATTTCCTTGGTTTTATATATGTAAAAAAGCCACGTCCAAGTCAGGGAATCAAACATAACCATGGTTCCTCCCCAACTTTTTGGATGCTTAATTTGGATGTATCTATCACTGTATACATTCCAAATAAAACCCCCTAAAACGTTTAATTCAAATCCAGACATTTCTGTTGTGGCTGCCAGCCCATTTGTGCTAACACTAGATTTAGCCATGATTAGACACTGATTTACGTATTCCAGTGCCTTCTTTTTACAATAGCATCATGAACCAAGTGACTTGGGAGGAGTTTTCAGAGGGGAAATTGCATTGGGAATATCAGTTATTACTGCAAATGTAATGAGCAAGTCTAGCAAGAATGCACTCTCTCAGCTCTGAGGTTACAACAGGCTCATTAAAAGTAAAAAAAAATAACTTAGCATTTAATGACGTTTTGAAACTGTTCCATTTAATCTTTAGTAGAAACATGGTCATGGAAATAGTAATGTATTTCTGTCAATCAGTCTACTAATCACACTGCCTGCATACTGCTGTTTCCCTAGTTCGAGTAGGAAGCATTTTACAATATTTCTCTGTTTCTGAAAAGTTGCATTCACGAAAAATTTATGTCTCCATCATTCTGAATAGCTGGCACACTCATTCTTCCACTTTTTGGTTTATCCCAGTGATGTTATTTATTCTATCAAATTAAAGGACGATTAAGTCAATGCATTTTGAAAGAAATTCTCCCCTTTGTGTACTATCATTTTATTTCTACATAGCCCCGTAGAGACCTAGTGGCATAGTAGTTAAACCAACTTGCTTCATATCCAGAAAGTATAAGTTTGAGGTTTGGGCTGAATACTGATGGTTGCTTGCCATCAACCCAGATGAAGAGAGGTTATCTGGGTATTTGGACTGGAAAGCTACAGGCGACCAAACATAGTGCCATCCGCACCATTTAGTGGTGTCTAAGATGAGCTGGACTTTTGGTGTTGAAAAGGCCTCATTAAATCAATGAAGGTCATGTGAAGAAGGCTGCATCTGTTGGGCTTGCTCCATCAAAGGTGCTGTATCAGCCCTGGGGTCCTGCCAGCCATTACAGGAAGCTTCTCCCTCTGGACCAGGAATCTGCATTTCTGTGGAGACTAGGACCTGAGGCCAGCAATTATGGTCCCAAGGGTAAAGATCCAGCTGAGATGGACATGTGCCTGCAGACGTAGTCTCAGAGCACCAGAAAATGAGAGAAGATGTTGAGAAAGAAAACAGCTTTAAAACCCCCAGCATGTCACTGTAAAAAACAACAACAGAACAGAGACCAGCCATGGGTCCACACGGTACTTCAGGTGAGGTTTCCATTTCTCAGCTAACCTACATCTTTACCCACAGCTGAAGAAGTAGAAGTGACAAAGGGCAATCAAGATGGGATTCAGTTGCAGACATGGAGACCTGAATAGGAATCTAAAACTTGCATGTCTCCACGTTATCCTAGTATCTAAGCTCTTCTTATAACCAATGGAGACCTGGTCAAGAAGGCCAGCTAAGATCCGTTCAGCTGACCAGAAATAAAGTATCTGCTGCAGCATGCACTGAATAGCTCTCTGTAGTCCAGTGGCTGTGCTGACTGGATCTTCACTGCCTATAACACGGTTGGACCCCAGCCCACAGTTGGGTCCCTGAGTCTGGAACTGACACACGTAAGGCTCAGACCAACAGAAGCAACTTAGAAAATCTTGACCAAAGCAGAGTCAGTATGCTTGAGGAGAGTAAAACATTTGTTCATGTAGACATGCGCATGCTATGGGAAAAGATACCGCTTTCAAGAAAAACTCCAAAGATTGGGACCATTACTTCAGAGGGAAGACAAACAGTCAAGAAACCTTAGAGAAGGTGACACTTGTAGGTGACACAGAGACTACACTGAGGGATTCAGCAGAGCAGAATACAATACTCCCACACGACTACAAAAGGATTAAGGGAATGCCAATAAAATCAAAAGATAGCAACACTTGGTCGACATACTCTAAGCTAAATATTGTTCTCCCAGCTGTGAGGAGCCAATTAGCACAAGATGTATTTGTATCCAAAGCACAGAGTATGCTCTTACGGATAATTAAAACATGCTGAGCTCTAAGTTCAAAATTTTAGGTATGATATCAGTCCCTCACACGACGAGGTACATGCAGATAATGAAGTGGCAAGAGAAAGCAATTTAGTCTCTGGACAGATAGTTAAATAGCCGCTTGTTGGCTGTTTGAAAATGCGCTTGTAAAATCCAGTACTGGTCAGTGGAGAGGGCACCCTGAGCTTGCAGGGTTACTGGAGGATCTGGCACATCAGTTTGTACAGCCCTCTGCCCCACAAGGACATAGCAACTGCTGGAGCAGCTGCACTGCACCCAGGGGCTTGGGCGGCCTCCACCATCTAAAAACAGCTGAAAATGTGAGCAAGAGCTAAATTCAAAGTGTAGGGAATTAGGTCCACTTAATCCACTTGTTTTATAGGCCATAATGAATCATTTAAAACATGAAAGAAATTTTTGGAATGAACATAATTGCCAACATATCCCTACATGACATGTGAACAACAAGTTGTTAATCCTAAGATCCTATTCAAAAGTGAAGCCCTAGTGCACTTGTTCAATTAAAAAAGAAATGTTGCAGTACCATTGGCAAATCCTTGCTTCATTCTTTTCATGAAATTTTATCTAGTGGTTTAAATGTTCTTGCCCTACATTTTATCCAGGGTAGCCAATAAAGTATATTCTGCCTATGGAGCAACATCTTCCCACAATATGGTGCCAGCAGCAAATTATTAATGAATGATGTGACTCCTCATGCTTACATCAACAGCTGTAAGCATTTAACATTGTCCACTGTTCTAGTGAATCATTTCAATGGACCCATTTGTCATCTACAGTATACTGGCATAGTCTCACAAAAAATCATGATGCAAGTGTATAAGGAGATGTGAATAAAGCAATTTTGTATGCAGAAATAGGGAAACGCACTGCATATTGCCAAAATATATATGCCCAGCAAAACATAAGCAGTATCAAACATGCAGAGAAACATGAAGTCGTTTAATTTGTCAACTGTTGAGGCTTTAATAACAAACAGCATATTTTTTTCATAATTCCAGTTATATTGTGACTCTTTGGAACTCCAGACAGCTGTAATTTCCTTTTGTCTATCAGCCAAAAAGACTTTTACCTCAGTTTGGTATTTGCAAGGAGTAAAAGAAAGCATGACTCAGATAATTGTATTTGAAGCTGCTGGGTAAGGCTATTTTCACTCCCTAGAGGTAATGTTTTTTATGCCAAGCCTGAAGTTTTGAACTACAAAATAAAAAGTGTGCTAAATACTGATTTTATTAGCCCTTTATGTATTTCACTTTGAAATAATGGGAGGAAAGATCATAATACTTTTATATGTGTAATAAATCAGTTCTAGAAAGGGAGATGCAATGCAATGCTATTATTTAATATTAGTAGTTCTCTTGGCCTTCTTGGAACTTGTCTCTATGGGAATAGTTTGTGTTGCTGCCATCCTACATACTGTCAGATTGCAAGAGTTCATATCATCCCCATCAACATAGTTTTAGAAAAGTCAGCAGACTGCCAAGGCAGAGCCAAGTAACTGAGAGTCTCTTTCGGTGATCTTTAGATTAGAAACATATTCCCATCTTATGATAAATGTTGTATATTCCATGAACAGCCTATTCACCTGCACACCCCAATAGCAGCAGCACAAAGAAGGGCAAACACAAAAGAAGGTGAGAGCTCCCTAAACCTTTATTAAACCCGAAAGATTTTGCCCCGGCATCTAAAGATGAACAACGCTCCTGATCAGTTCTAACTTAACTAAGCTAGTTTGTCCATGTGTATTTATGTATTGAACACTAGGAAGAGCCCTTACTGTTCACAGAGTTACTACAGAAAAATGTTGGCTGCCAAGGGAAGTAGTTGCAGCAACAAGCATCAGAGCCTGGAACTTATGAGCATGTAGGGACTCTTACAACACCTGGTATATCTCCTGAAAGGGAAGGGCTGAACCAGATGGATGGCTCTCACCATCCAAAAATCCCATGCTCCACACCTCCCAGCCAGCATGGCATCTTTCGTAAACAATTCTCCTTCCTCCTCACTTCCATACGCTCTTTAAAAGTCTCACCAACAGGGCTAAGTACCCCAACGAAGCAAAACATCTACAAACTGTATCCATTCAATGTGTCTTTACAGTGAGGAAAATTAAGTTCTTCAGCTGGAGATGGTTATGCAGAAAAAATAATCTCTGCAATAGGTGAGTTTATACCCGTTTGTTTCTCCACATGCATGCATCCATGGACAGCCAAACACAATTTATTTCTACAAAAGGTCGATTCTAACCCTTCCGTTGACTGTATTTGTATTAACTATACAAATGCTAATGTGGTTCTTGCAAAGCACTCATCACTGCATTTTTTGGGGGTAGTTTACGTGGCAGGGTGGCTCCAAAATGAAATTCTAGCAGTGTTGTTACTACTCAGCCACCTATAACCTTTGCAGGTGTAGAGGCACTGTGGCTCCTTTGGCCCACCTCAAGCAGCCTTTTTGCTCTTATTTATTAAGGAGTGGTACATCTCATTTCTAAAGGTCTGCTTAGCTTTTGCCTTCCCTGCAAGTTGGCTTGAGTTATCTATGTGCAGGTTAACTCCTCGCATCAAATCAGCCAAGTTGTAAAACACCACTTGAAGAACGCAGAACAACACGGTGCTGCTGGAACCTGACTGCCTGCCTGCATAACTCCACCTTGAACTCACAGCCCCCAGCCAGCCAGCCAAGTTCAGACCGGACTGCGAACAAGATATGAGGGAGGAGAGTGGGGAAGATGGGGGATGTGGGAAATGTAAGAATCGTGCAAGGATGACCACTGCTAGGACATGGTGGTATTTAGTATTTGACCAAACAAGCAACAAGCTTTAAGAATACGTGTAATTAAATGTGTTTTTTCCCCACAGTTGAAATAAGAGTTTTTAAGGGAATGCAGGCATAGAATGGAATGGTTATATTCTTTCGCACACCTCTAACCTTCCTAGTCCTTGGATGCCCCCTCAGAGGAACAGGAGATTTTTTTGTATTCTGCCTCTGACTCCGTGTCCCAGACCTGAAAAATTTTAGCCCATTTTTCCTCTTACCATTAGCTTTTTTTGTGCTTTAAAAGTAGTTGATAGGGAATTTGCTATGAACTCTTGTGCTAAAACTGCTGCAGTAATAATATTAATAAAATGTAAGACAGCCAAATAATGCATCGGAGACTCATGAAGCTTTCCTTTAAAAATATTGGAATACAATATGTGGAAAGTATTATACGTCATACTGATTTTTCATAGAAAAGCTTATTGAATCAATCCCCTACTCATAAATAAGATGGGATAAAAGAGCTGGAACTGCTCCTATAAAGTCCAGATCTTTTTCTTGAGTAGATAATTGGTGCTGCTTCCTATAGTGCATCTGTTGGGTAGATTCAATTGTAGCTGTCAAAAAATGCACCCAAGAAGACCATGTAGGAGCCATTCCTTTGTGATGGTCTGGTTATGTCTATCCTTGGGCATGCTCCACGGTTCCCAAGAGTGCTTCAGCCTCCCAGATTGATCTAGAGGTTGCATCTCCAGAGAAGTTTAATATATCATGTACTTTCATGGTGACACCAGATAGTTGAAGACACAGAGAAGTTGACACAGAGAAGAGGATGCCACAGAGAGGAACAAGACTTCTAATCACATTCCACAGCTTAGAGACTGGGACAGAAGGAGCTTAACTAGCTGTGTAAGTAAACTGAATAAATGCACAATGATTTTAACATTTATTTTCACTTGTTACTCAGTATAATGCTAATTCTAGGCAACAATTTGTTTTAAAAAGGTTATATGAAGTTGTATTTACTACTGGTTACAGCTGTAGAAGAACCCACCTGGACACACTTCACAATTATAATGTCTGCATGGTGGATTGGAAGCCCATAGCCCAGGCTAGAGTAGAAAAATCTGCTATTTTACCCCACCGGATTAAAGACTTTTGCCATATGATATCCTAGAAAAAAATAAAGAAAGAATAAAAAAGTCTGACTAATCATGCAGCAGTGACAACGGTTTTAGGAGAATCTTCTCAGCAGTAGAAACAACTTTTAAAGACCTCTGAATCAAGTCACCAACCTGATTCTAAGGGAACACTCCAAGCTGACGTATCCTTCCATAAGGAAAGAAAAGGGACAGATGCAAAGGTGGATAAAGGAGTTAAAGCTAAATTATATTTTTCCTTAGTTCCGGTGGGATTGAGATTCTGTCTTGTAATTCACTGGCTGTTAGGACTCACCATCCCATAATTCACAGCTTTATTTTATAATTTTTTCATGCAGATGTCCAATGAAGCATATGGCATGTTTCAATCAGTTACAATCATTCCCACTTTTGGGGAGATGCCATGAATTCATCTGAAACACTGAAATCTTTGAACTTTCCATGAGTTTCAGGCTCCTAGTTAACTAATCCTTGAAGCTCATATTTGATATTTGCTTGTTCTCATAAGCTCACAAAGTCTGTATTGCAGAAAGCACTTCTGGGAAAGCATGTGACAATACCTACAGTAAGGAGGGAAAAAAAATCCAGAGTAGTAGAACTAAAATCTTTCAGTGCTTAGAAATCTTTGTGTAGAAAAGCTTCAACAGGGTCTGGTACCAGCACGTCTTTTAATATTTGTCAGGGAAACTATCTCTGACGGTGCTGAGAGCAGGTAAACAGTCAATAAAGGGTTTTAATGTTTAACCACTGGTAGCAACTGCTAGGAAAATGTGAAAGATTTCTGCAGTGTAAAAAAGTGCTGTTTATACACTAAACATGTTAATCACTGCAGGTACAAAAGAGATTGCTTTATCCGTGAAAACTTGCTCCATGCTCAGTAGTTAGGCTGCTACACTGCTTTTGCAGAGGAGTACTGCCCACCACGCTCCATCCACTCCTCTTTTCTCCCCCCTTGCATTCCACCCGCGTTACAGGTGGCCCAGAGATCAATGCAGATACGCCTTCAGTTTGCAAAGGTGTTTTACCAACACACAGTTGAAGGAACGACTGGCAAAGCTGTCAATAACAGTACCTTGCGAAAGAGAATATTTCGTGCAATCGGAAGAACTCACAGCTCCTTAGATGTGTTTGCTCAATTACTTTTGACTTCTTTAATTTGATTTCCTAAACTAGTTTTACTAGTAACTATTGCACTATGATAGTATGAAAGATGATCTGCCAGTAGAGTCACAATTTAAGAGGCTAAATTGAAAGGTGTTCTTATTTTAGCATTTTACATTCTTTGGCCTCTGTTTTTGTTCATGTCTATTGGGAAGTATCAAAGTAGTCACTCCATAAGTTCCTCTTCCAGAAATGCTCTAAAAATTTAAACTGATAACTAGAGACCAGCTAGAGCTATCAGGCAGCTAACACCGTGACAGTGAAATTGTTCTGGTAACTAGTGCAAACAAACCAGACAGGAGAACTTCTTGTGCCACCCCAGCCTGGCCTGGCTGAGCAAAGCTCTAAAGATCTGGATCTTCAAATTGCTTGAAAGCATAGTGTGGTACCCTCCTTTTGGAACCCCAATACCTTACTGCATGTTATAGAGGATCCGATGTCACCTGTAGACTTCCATCTTCCCGCATGTTGTGGTGCCAGATCTACACATTCCCACAGAACTCAGATAGCTCTGTTACCTGCTGGGTAGAGCTGAAGATGTACTGGGAGGCAGAGCTCATACTGAAGTGTCCCAAGACTTTGGTGTATAGATATGCTCCATCCAAGAGGAGGAATGCTTTGATGTTATGTCCTTAAGTGCTCATGGACTTGTCAGCTTTAAGCCACGCTCCACTAACATGCAAATACAAGCCTTTTATTCTTTTCATTCAAAATAGCACAGTTATAAATGTCTATAAAGCATGCGGGTGAATAAATGAAAGAAATACTATGCCTTACCTACTCACGCTAAGGTGATTTCTTAAAAAGTCTCAGTTGCTCTTCCTTCTTAAGCTGACATGCTCTCTTTCTTCAGAAATGCTAAGAGTCTGGATTTTAAGCTTTGCCCATCCTTTTTGTCTTTTGTTGAGTGAAGCAGCCTGTTGCTGCTAGGAAACAGCGCTCCCAAAAAAAAGCACTCTCAGATAGTTTCGGATCTTAGATGACCCCTCTCTCCTGATTCTCCGTAGATGGACTACATACCATAGCCCATATGCCAATGTCCTCTTGAAGTCTTCTGGAAGTAGGTTTAATCTTTTCTCTGGAAACTTATTTCCTCCTGAATTGGCCACTCTCTCAATTCAGATAAAGGTTGTTTCCCATCTTTATGCACAAAAATGTCTCTTTGTTAGATAAAAAAGGCATCTCCTGCATTTGATTACTTAGTGAACTACTCTTTCTACATGAAAGAGAACTCTTCACCCTCCCCCCCTTCTTGCATTTATTTGGCACATTTCAGTGAGGAATCTGCCTTTCACTGTACCCACAATCTATATCAATCTGTGCATTTAAAACATACATAAACAAACTTGCAAAGTAGGAGCACAGCAATTTGGGGTGAAAAGGATCTCCGGAGGTCTGGTCCAATACTGCCTTCAGTGCTCTTTCAGGTCAGCCATAGATAATTGTGCTCTGCACACTGAGGGCTCTTGACTTTTATCAGACTTTTATCAGACAACTTTAAGTAAATAACTAAACAACAATTTGAGCAAAACTGACCCACAGCCCTTTCCACTTAGGCCTACCATGGTTTGAAGTATTGGACTCAATTTCACAAGCAGTGAAACGGTTATTGCTCAGCAGCAGCAGATCAGGCATGAGATGTCTGAAGGACAATTTCTTTTGTTTATACCTGGAAAGATTCAATTCATCTGAAGGGTATTAGCAGATTACTTCGTATTCCTGGGTTCGATATGAGTCACAGGAAGACTTTAGGTATATCGCAACTTTTAGCCATGGAATTTAAAGTGATTGGTTTCATTACAGTTCTTTCTCAGACTGTGTTTGCATCTCCCTTGGAGGCTGCAAAGTATTAGAAAAAGCAATGTACATCAAACCCAGTTCATTTTTTTCTAAGGTCTGGGTGGACACGGAGAAGCTGCTGTAACTGCTGGATGTATCGGGACAGCTGCTGACTGCCTGCAGTTGCTGGTTGATACTACCTTCACAGCAGGAACAAATATTCGCACCTCCAGCAAGACCTTGGTCTCCATCCCCAGCTGAGCTTTTGCAGTCTCCAAGGATTGCACAGATGAGTTAGGATAAAGACGCCTTCAAAAGAGGTCAGGGAATAAGTCCAGAGCCTTATAAAACACTAGGAGGACAAAATGATTTCTGAATTTAGCCTAGAATTTTATTTACATTTCCATTGTCTTTTTGAAATAAACCCTCTTTATTAGAAGGGCAAGTGACAAAAAATTTACCATGTTCCAAATCTCAAAGCTCCTACCTTAATTAATGGCTTCTGGTAGGGCAACCATTGGCATATGATGGGTAAGATAAGCTTTTGGAGTGCATGTTCAATGCAACAATAACTTAATATGCTCTGTAACAAATTATTTATATATGGGTGATGGAAATGGTGTTCTTTGGTATCTCATCACTAACATACCTCTTAAACTACATAGATATTTTATATTTACTGTGAATAAACTTATAAACTCATGGCAAATGAAAGTAAAGTCTATGTATTACTGCAATTTATTCATTAGTCTTCTTTGCATTTCATACCCAGAGATGGTAGATACTTTACACAGTAAGACAAATGCCTGTCAGATGACTTCAGCATCTAAATAAGCAGCAAACAGAGAGAAAGGCAGTAATATTATATTCCTGGTTTCTACTTCATACTATACATACTAGGTTTGTATATTTTATTGCAAACCTAAAGCACAATAGGTTGGTACATGACACCAGGGTGCTAAAATGAAAATACAGCTTAATTATAGATAAGGTATCAAACAATTTGTTAAGGTGGAGTAGCACAGGCTGACACAGCAGCCACAGTAGCTCTGCAGTAGTGTTATACTGTCAACAACGGCTAATAATTTATTCCAGCATCTCTGTTTTTCCATGTGTTTCTGAAGGTTTTCCCATCAGTCTCTTTGTAACTCCTATCATGTTACTATCATATATTGCCTACAGCTAAACACGTGGGATCTTCAGAAAATATCTCTTGCAGTCCCACACGAAAATTTAAATCCAGGTAACCCTTTTCTCACATAGTAATTCAAAGTCTTTTTAAACAAATGTTTTAAAGTATGATACAATGTATAAAAAGGAGGTTAGGGCTTAGTTGTAAAATGTTGGGTTTGCTTTTGCTTTAACTGCTGTTTTCTTCCTGCAGTGAGGCTACAACGATAGAGGCACCATCTCCAAAATGTTGGTATGCATGTAGGGAGTGGCTGGGGTCAGTACTGCCAGCGGACAAAGAAGTCACAGAAACCTGCTCCCTGTGCTCTGTCTTATTTTGTTCCTTGTAGCACCATAATGAATTTCACCTCACTTGCTTTTTAAGGAGACAGATGTTCGGCTACGAAACTTGCCTACGTAGATCCAGCAGTTACAGGTACATAGCAGAATTGCACTTTTAAACCTTAAACCTGATAAATGTATGCACTTTATAAAGAGCTGTTGGGCTGGAAAATGAGTCAGTCCTTAGTTAAATTATCTGGGGAGGGAGGGGGAATGACTTTTTCTCTGCTTCAAGTTAATGCTGGAAGAATCCATTTCCTTTGAGAAGAGTGGCAACCAAACTTTTTCTGCATAGGAGAGATTACTGAAGTGAATATTCAGCACTTAATGCAGAAATATTTCCAGTCCTTTAAGTGCTATGTTAAAAGGTCCATAGAAAAACTTCCTGAGGAATTCTAGTGAGAGTTCAAGAATTCACTTCCACAACAATTATTCTAAAAAGTTGTAGAGTGTAAAATGTGATTTTCTTTCTGTGGGAAGAAAATTCAGTGATATAAAATACCTTACAGAGTATGCACTAATACAATCTTACAAAATGTTATACAAAAAATGCAGCAAAATTATAATTTCCCCTTGTATCTTACAGGCCTTCTGTTTCCAGAACAGCTATATTTCATAATGTTAGCTTCAAACACCGTGGAAAGCCTGTAGCATGGAAAAGTGATTTGCTTAGGCTGAAGGAATGAAAACATTTCCAGATCAGTTGGTAGCATCTGCCACTAATCGAGAATTAGGGAGCTAATTTCCTCAAGGACAGATTACTTCCTAATTGTCCATTTTACAGGTTCTTCTTTATGGTTGGCATTTATGCTGTGGTAGTTCCTACAGATCAAACTCGTACTGCATGCTGAGCAGACACACAAGAAACAACTAGTGGCAAAAATAACAAATAATCAAAATAATAGGGTACTGGATGACAAGGAAAATAGTTCAGATCTATGGTATAATTTCCATCACAATTATTTTTGCTGTAAAGTATGAATGGAGCCAGCTAAATGACTGTTGGTAAACACTGGCATTCTCTATAGCTTTTCATTAACTGCTGTACTAGAGCCTCAGTCACATGAGTTTTTAAGAGCTTCCAGCTTCTCTCAGCGCATCAAATAATGCATGAATTATTTTGGAATAAAATATCAGTTTCTGTCTTTTTAAGTCAAAATTTCCAAGAAAGAGGGGAAATACCCACTCACCATCAGATGAATAATATTTCGTGCTTAAACCTCATATCAGAATTTTTTATCTCCTACTACACCTTCTTTACAAAAATCTAACAATCAGAGGGAAAATTTTGAGTCACTCTATGAAAATAAATGCTTCTTTTCCTTCCCTGTTATTTCTGATCCAGGAGCAAATCACGGAACAAACATAATAAACTAGGTCAGCTAATTACATAATTACATGAATAACTATAAAAAGTAACAAACAAGAGGCATAAGGGTGAAGTGTTAGGTACGTACTGGTGCATTAAGCCGTAAAAGGTATTTTCCACTACGCCAGCCAGCAATACTGCAAATGCCTCTTCACACAGACCATATCAAACTGAAGCTAATACATAAAATGAGAGATGAACAGAAGAATTTCTCCATAGAGCCTACAACTGGGGAGAGTAAGAACTAGAAATACAAAGTTAAACCCTAAAATGTGTTGAGAGTGTGTTAAGAATGGCCAGTCTCGGTAAAAAGGAACGATCAAACAAGACAGTGTGCTGCTTATCTTTCTGCAGAGGGGTATTTAAGAACAAACACTGCGAAACAAGAGAACAGTTCATTGTTGCTGCCGCTAAATTTCCTGGGTAATTTTTACTTTGCTGCATGAAACATCGCTGTAGCTCTGGGCTTTTTCTTTGCAGTGGCTGTGCTATTTTGAATGCCTGATCTTGTTCTTTTTCTTGGGCCCTTCTCCTTTGCTTGCAGGAGTTTTATTATAAAGGGAGATGCACAGGGAAGATTCAAAGAGGGTAATACTGACATGCCCAGAAAGAATGGTGAGTACATGCCACAGAAACATCATTTTCTCAGCGGATCATGCATCCTATCCTTGCTCATTTACGATGATGTGCTATGACGCTCAGTGTGCTAGGATGACTTGCAATGGCTTTGTCACTTCTACACAGCTCTGTGTGAGTATTCAGGTTTCCATTTTGCATCTTTGTTAAATCTAACTTTAAGACTGTGTTTTATTTTGCCTCTATTAAGAAAAAGCCTTCAGTGTGTGTTAGCACTGCACTGAATCCAGACTTTGGTACATGTCTAAAAGTGCTTTTTTTCCCTTTTCTGAAATAGGATTGCCTCAGACTTCCTGCAAATGGCACAGGTTCTCATTTCAGTTACCTCAAGGCATAGCAAAACATGTTGTTCCATGTTTTATTTCACACATCATACTAACTTTAAATAATCTCTAGTATACTTTCATCCAGAGTCTGCCAAGCTTCTCACCAGGGTGCAGAAAGGAGAACAAGAAAACTTCTTTCACATCCTTCAGTGTCTTTCTGTAGACAAGGGAATGCAGGATCTGATACTGTCTCCCATCTGTGCTTCTGTCAATATTTTAGTAAATGTCACAGTGAAAGTATTTTATAACTGTTCTGGGAATAATAATGCTGTTTACTCCTGGGCACTGAGCATGGCATAAAAGTAGTAATTTAAGACTTTTGGTCTAACACACTGTATTGACCAAGATGAGTTCAAAATGCTGGGGCATGGTACTCACTTTCTGTTGAGCTCTTAATAAAAATACTCCTTTGACTAGCCTGTTTCTTCAGGTTTTACCACCAGGGATTGAGCCCTGTTTCTAGTTCTTCCTTCCCACTGAGTTTGGTGTTATCCACCAAATCAGAAGTGTCCCTGCCAAAATTTCTTTGTGTCTCTTCCAACTCCAACGTTTTCTTTCTGATCCTCTCCTTCATGAGTTCCACACAGTTTTTCAGTCTTCAGAAATGATGGGCCATGGGTGTGACTTGAAGCTTTAGCTGAGCTGGAAAGGGTGATCAACAGATCTGTTCACTTTCTACTCCCATGTATTCTGACAGTTCTGTATATGTTTTGTTTGGGTTTTCTTTTTTCTTTCTGGTCTTCTGACTGAATTGCTCATAATATAGTATTCAGAGATCTTCATGGTGCACGTTAGGTCCTTTTCACAAGCTCCTGCACAGCTGACCTGATCACTCATTCTTCGTTATCTCTGTCCTCTGCTTTTCCGTTTTTGTTTTGTTTTGTTTTGCTTTTAAAAGAGGCATTAACTCCTTCTGAGAATTTGCTTTCTGATATCAAGTTTTCATTGTCCAAGCTCAGCTGTCAGGCTGGCATGTAAAAGCTTTCCATTAGTTCTTTTCTTCCTTTCTTTAGATCACTTAATTTCAATTATGTAATTCTCCCTAACTGCATATAGGTGTAATACATTAGAATATTGCTGTAGAATCTGACTTTTCATTCATTCTATTTTGCTTTCTTCTTACAGTCAGGACACTGAAAATTCTTTTAATGTGCTTATTCTGTATGCAAAACTGCATGTGGTGAACAAATTGCAGTCATTGTATCACAAGTTTCAGGAAGGACTATGCAAAATCGCTTTTTTCCCCTGATATCTGAAAGGATTTGATTTCCACTCCGAATATTTAACCTTCCTAAGCCATGTCTGCATGTTTTACATAATGATTATAATTCTGTAATGTTATTTTTGTGTAGACATTATACACACCACATGTTCTAATAAAAAACACTGTCTGTAGCTGAATATCTGCACCACTTCATTTTTCTGCTTTTGTAGGAACAGTGCTTGTACTGTTTTACTACATTTTTTGTGTGTATTATGGTTTAATGTCTTTGACATGAAACATGTATTGCTGTTATTTTCCACTAGAAGCTTTTCATCCCCCATCTTTTTTTCCACTGGCTATTGCTTCAATCCTATTATCCCTTATTCTTTAGGTTTAAATACAGGCAAGGAAAATATGAATTCAGTAAGCTGAAACTAGAAGAGTGTAGACTATTCTTTTTCTGGGGCAAATGCTTTTCCCCATACCTGTCACAAGCCTGGGACTAAAAAACAGGCATCTACAAAAGCTCTGTTGCCAGCTGAGAACCTTCCTTCTTGTGAGAGTGGAAACATCCTTTTGATGACTCAGGACAACCCAGTGAGGTGTTGTGCCCTCCCTGACCAAGAGGGCTGGCCCAGGAAAAGGGAGGGATCTCCCTGTCAATAGGCAATGCCTCTCCCACTGCTGATCTCACACCATCTCCCTCCCCATAGCAGCCTTCTTCTGCCGTAGTTGTGTCTGGGTGCTGATGGCACATTCAGGCTCCACATATTGTCAGTAGGTGAACACTGCCAGATGAGCAGGCAGTGGGACCAGTTTCTAGCCCTTATGAGGAGTGGCACAACCAGCCCTCTCCACAACACCCAGTGCAGCAGGTTTGTCTTGGGGTGAGCTGGTCTGCAGCATCACCCGGGAGCGGGCTCGCCGTGAGGATCAGGGTTCGGTGCTTGAGCTCCCCCTCTTCTGTACAGCAGTGCAAATACTTCCACCCGAAATGGAGGCAAAATGGGGACTGTGTTATACACTCTGGAGCTGGAGAAGCTGGGAAGTATCATCTCCTTTACCTCATATGTAAGGTCAATGTTGTAATGGTATTTGTCCAACTCATCAGAAGATGACAGGGAGACAGCAGGGATAAATCTTATTTTTCAGTGAAAATATTTGAGGGTCAACGTTTTCAGCACATCCCAGAAATGTACAGATTTTACCCAGAACATTTCATGATTTGATGAAAACATAACATTTATTGGCAACAGCTCTGATTGATATGAAATTTAATTGTCCAAATTTTTACTGAGACTTTACTGATTTTTTTTCAGACAGCATTTGTTTTTAGATCTACAACTGTATTCAAGGTGAGTTAAGAATTCTGAAGAAAATACTGTGTGAGTTGCTTTTTTTAAAAAATATTACTTGGTTTACCTAAAAAAAGCTAACGTCTTTACAAAATAATTCTCTATGACTTCATGCTATTTAAACATTTGAATTTAAATTTGGGAGCTTACTGCAGTTCAGTTGCTCAGCCCTTGGCAGGTCAGTGCAGAAAAAGCTCTGCTTCATGCATCTTAACTTCTTACTCATTTAGAGGTGAAAAAAGACTGGCTGCTCTCAGTCTAGCATCTGTGACACCAGGTAAAAAGAGTCTGGGGCTGGGAATTGAAACTATTTGCATGAGTAAAAATAGCCTAAAGACAAAGTGTGTCCGTTTTATAACAGGAAGGGTGTTGTACCCCAAACAGTTTCACAGTATTTTTTTAGAAAACAAATACTGGTTTGGAGAAGACATAAATTAGCTAACTGTCATTTTCCAGAATAGGTAGATTAACAGGCTGCAGCTCCTATAGAAAAGTCAGCAGAAGCGTACCTGCTTCACAGGCCCAAACTCTTACATCAATTATTTCAAGCTAAAATTTTAGCTGATGCTACCTTACGGTTCATTTTTAATGTAACATAAGATGAATTTTTCAGGAAACAAATAATGTTGGAGGAGAGAAGGGAGAAAGGAAAGTGCCTTTGCTGTCACAAATCCCTTTGGACATCAGCAAGCAAAGGTGAGGACAGGAAAAAGACAGGAGCGTTGATCACACAAGTCTTCGGCTGTACGGCTGAAGAACAAACCAGAGACTCTGATGGGCACTAGAAACCAGCTAAGGAAGCTGCACCATCAACTCCTATGTGTTTCTAGATCTTTGTGGTACTGCCCTACCATACATTTGCTGAAGGATACTCAACTCCAAAATATCTTGCATAATCATATAATCATATAATTCTATATTGTCCTCTATTCCCGTGAAGCTTAGAACTGCCAACCTGTTGTTTGTGCAAATTATTTCTGAAATCCAGAATCACACAGTGAGACTTAGAAAAAAACCCTGTTACTTACAACAACTGAATACAAACCATCTCTTTGGCCCACAGTTCAGAAAATGAGTGTATCCTGTGTACACCCAGGACTCACCAGAAGAGCAATGTCCACCTTCGGAACTACAGAAACAAATGGCAACTTAACAACGCAGTTGCTCCTTTTTAATCAGAAAATATTTGGTTGGAGGTTATTTTCTTGGATTTGGGTTTTTTGTGTTGTTTTGGTCTGGGTGGTTTTTTTTTGCTTTAGGCCTTCTTTGTTTAACTGTTGCAAATCATACTGCATGATGAGAAGCTCAACATGAGCCGGCAGCGAGCGCTTGCAGCCCAGAAGGGCTGCATCAAGAGAAGCGTGGCCAGCAGGACAAGGGAGGTGATTCTTCCCCTTTACTCCACTCTTGTGAGACCCCACCTGGAGTCCTGCATCCAGCTCTGGAGCTGCCAAAATGAGAAGGACATGGATGTGTTGCAGCAGGTCCAGAGGAGGGCCATAAAGATGATCAGAGGGCTGGAGCACCTCTCCTCCGAGGACAGGCTGAGGGAGCTGGGGCTGCTCAGCCTGGAGAAGAGAAGG
>Ga0181612_164789_pt1 | contig 26061 bp, 18 predicted proteins | sample HoacroProtozoa21_FD_119630 | JGI IMG/M metagenome (GOLD analysis project Ga0181612, IMG submission 119630) | Hoatzin crop microbial communities from Cojedes, Venezuel. Combined Assembly of Gp0051906, Gp0051904, Gp0051908
AAGAGAAGAGAAGAGAAGAGCCTTTCAGCTCTGCAGTTACACCAAAGTCTCTTTAGAGTCAAGTGATGCCACCACAGTTCTGATCTGATTGGAGTTATCCATCCCTTTTGCTTATTTTGCAAAATTACAATTGCTTTTGTAAGCACTGGGCAGAGATGAAGATACCACAGATCTTAAAAGAACAAATGATGTATTGCTAATTTCTGAGCATTAGAGAGCGAGGTCACATCTGAATGATTAGGGTAATTCCTGAGACCTCTGCTCATACTGTACAGCTACCTGAATTAATTTAGCTACAACACAAGTGCGGATACTACAAATATACTAACTGTCATAATTCATCATGTAATTCATCTTACAGCTCCTGGGTTACTTGCCCTTGCAAAGAAAATACTTTCTTGCACTCATTTGTTTAGCTATTGATAAATATTTCAAAAGTCTTAGATCATTTCTTTTGGCTGTGTTGTTTTTTGTCGCTCCTTCTGTTTTACAGAAGGCTTGCATCTTGGGTTCAGCCAGAGATATACATCTTGTAGGCTTTTGAGAGAAAGATGTCTCTGGGTTATGTTACAGATATGTCAGAGCAATTAATCTGTTTGAAGAAATATGGACTTGTCAGCAGTTTTCCTCTGAAGACCGAGACAGGGTCAGAACATGAAGGTATCGTGTCAGCGCAGCGCAAGGGCTGCTTGGGCGTCTTGCTTAGACAAACAGCCAAGATGAGGCACTCCAGAAGGCAACACCGGCTATTTCACAGTGGGAAGAATGATATTTCTTACATACAGAGAGAATATTTTTGCTCTCCTGTTAGCTAACAGGACGTATGTGCTCAGCTAAGAAGGTCAGCTGTCTCAATCCTTATTCCTGTGGGGTTGTAACCGTGCATCTCATTTCTGCCCATGTTGAGTGGGATCAGTAAACTCTGATCTCCCAAGCTTTCATCGTCAGTGATATCTTGTGGTCATAAACTCTATAAGAAGGTGTTATTAGAGCTCCCCTTCTCTGTTTATGATGACTGAATAAAAAGAAACAGCTATTTTACATGGCTGATTATTTTATATACCATCTTCATGCTCTTCCATTGCCATTTTTCCCTCAATGGCTGCTGTTTCACGGTCTTCAACAGGGATAGAAATAAGCCTGTTGACCTGGGCAGGAAAGGCAACTCCTTGGTTTACACTTCAGGAGATGCTCAGTAAACCCAGGGGGATGGAGAGTTGGGGGAAGACAGGAGGAAAAGATGGGAGTGCAGGTGTATGGAAAAAACGAGGAAAGGCATGGGAGGGTGGGAGGAGAGCGGGTACAAAGGGGTGCAGGGGGCAAGGAGCCCCTCTCCCAGCAGCTACAGAAGATGGCACCTCTCCTGTGAGGACTTTGGATGAAGGTGGAGGCTCCATACCAGCCCACAAACCCACAGAGCACATGGTTCGGGTGCGACCAAGCACAACACTGCCTTGTCAGTCAGCCACGTACTCAAGTGTGTGGCCAGGACATGCTGCCTCCATACAGCTTAGCAGGCCAGCGTAGGCAGGGGTCCTTCCCTAGGAGATAAACCAGACAACCCACCCCTCCAAAGAGCCACTGCATCCCTTGCAGTCTCAGATGCTGCCCCTGCAATGCCCTTCTCGCAATGCTGAGCCCAGCCGTTGGTCCAGCAGCAATGCTGAAGTTCCTTAACGTTTGATCGCTTTTATCTCTCAAACACCTTTTTATTTTCCCCAGAGAGCTTCTCCTGTTTGGGAAGCAAGGGGGGAACAGTCCCCCCTCATAACTGCATGGCTGATCCTTTGCCTCCTCCACAAAAGCTTGAAGTTGCTGCGGTGCTCTCTGATAAGTGCCAGCTGTCCAACCGGCCAGTTACAAGCCAAGAGTCTTGCTTCATATTTTGCAAAGAATCCTCATTTTACTGTTATTCTGTGCTGTACATGGACACACACTTTTTGCTGTAGAATTTTTTATCTACTGATTATGTATAGCCGCTATAACTTACTGATGATTGTGCTGTTTGTCGCCTGGTCCCTCCCTCGCTCAAACTGCAGATGGACCGGTTTTCTTGCAGTATAACGGGGGCTCCAGCCATGCCTGCAGGTCTGGATGGTGCCCATTGAACCAGGCACACGGCACACGAACTTTCCACTCCAGAGGATTTTGCTCTTTATTTTTTGCAGGATGGCTAACTCAGAGACAACTCAATCACTGATCTGAACTCCTAGACGTTGCTACAATACCGCTGCCGAACAAAGGCAGGCTTTGATTTATGCAGTGAAAACAGAGTGGGTGGAAATGTCTCAGGATTCAGCAGCCTGCCTGTTTTCAGCTCATCCCTGGTCCCCGTAAATTATCTTCATATTAAAAGCCAGCTTGGAGCAGCAAGATTAAATTGGGGTATTTCATGTCCCCCCCATCCTCGTGCCATCCTCCAGCCCGACACTGCGCTCATGTCTTTCAGTGGGATGCAGCATTTCCGAGCTTTCAGCTGAGAAAATGTTGTGCTCCCATTTTGGGTTTCTGAGACAATATTGTTGTGCTCCCATTTTGGGTTCGTGAGACAGAAACAGAAACCGCTGCAGTTCCTGTTTTTGCAGAACGAATTTGCTTTAACCCGACGGTTTGTTTAATTTACCGAAGCTTTCGCTGTAACACCTGCAAGGCACATCCTCATATAATTTTCCAACAAGCAGGAAAGATTCCAATAGGGAAATGAGTTTCCTTTTTTTCTCTTTCTTTTTTTGGTGTAGCAAAGCTGCTTTTCAGTAAAGATGCCAAAATTTTCTCTGCCCAGACATTGAGTTTAGTGTGTTTGGCTTTGGGATGTGAATATTTTTACACAGCTTCTAATCTGCTGTTATTTAGTAACAGTTTTTATAGGGTAATTTTCCTGCACTACTTGGAGATTGCAGATGGTTCACAAAGATTTTTAGCAACTTTTTGACTGGCCTATTCTTTACTGTGTGCATTTGTGCTTGAAAAACCAAGGACAAATTGGGCTGTGGGATAGAAAGCCTTTAACTCTCCTGGCTATATAAAAAAGCTTGAAAATATGGGCTGATTTAATTCAAAAAATTCAAAAGCTAGAAGGAAAATGAAGACTTCCACATTTATTGTATTTAACATTTTATCTTTTGGGGTTGGGAATCGCTGAATTCATGAATTCTGAATGCTTGGAAGTGCTCTTGCTATAATCACAGCCTAAATCAAATGCAAGTAGCAATAATCAGATGTGTTTTCAGGAGCTCACAGACAAGGAAAGAAAACTTAAATTACTTGTAAATGTGCAAATGAAAGATTTCCAAATGACCAGATGAGTGAGAAAGACAAAAGAATGACACAAAATACATTTAAAGTGGGACTGCAAACAGTTTGATCATGTATTCCAGGCATGTACGACCAAAGCAGTTACTATAAACCCTCAATACAAAAATGAAACGCACAGCACAGGTCTGCACGTCTACTGTTTAACATCAGGCAGCTCTTCTGACAAACGCCTGCCTTTTTGCTGGAGTAATGTTCACTTCAAAGGCTAAACAAAAGAATGATTCACAATAAAAACAACATCCTTAAATTTTCTGAGGCTCTGAGCTGTGTTTAGCTCTGCAGATGCAGGATGCCTGCAATCACGCCACTCAGCTCGGGCTGCTGCTGTAAAATCTGAGCTCTCGCCTCAGCACAACGCTGTTCTAGATTTGATTTACTTATTTTGAACATAAAATAGCCTGTCAGCTGCAGAAATTAAAGGTATTTGAACATTGCTTTCACTATAATTAAAAAATCCTTCAGGGATGTATAGAGGATGTGTTTTGGTCATGATTTTTATACGTTGTAGCTGAATGACTTTCACATGTACTAATTAATTCCACCACTATTTTAAGCTAAGTGCTAAAATCACTGTATTTTCACAAATTCTACATTTTTTCACCATTGTCTCAGACAAAGAGCATACAATAGTTCCACAACTATTGTATTTTTCACCCATTGTGTTAGCATGAGCCTGCCAAATCCATCAGAAAACTATCATCTCCACTGCTTTCTCCAGTGCATCCTCAAGGATTTGTGACCTCCAGCTCCTCAGGTGGCTTGGAAGTGATGAGCCATGACCGAGAATCTAACGAATGAGGGAAATCAGTCAACAAGGAGCGCTTCAGAAAACCCCACCGCCAGGCCAAAGCAAAGAAGGGAAGAAATGAGTGTAAATCTGGACACAATCGCAGCTCAGGCCAAGTGCTACCAGGTACATGTTGCCCACTTGGTGGTCCTAGAGATCTCTCAGCAGTGCAGGGTGGCTCAACACCTAAGAAGAACTGTAGTCGTGCTAAATCCCAAAATGTTGGTTGGATGCTCCAGGCTGCTGGAGTCTGCCATGGCCATCAGGTCATGTTCTCAGTCCCCCTCACCTCCCCATCCCCTTTCCAGGGATGGTAGAACACTGCACTGGCCATCCCACAGCAGACCTGCACCAAAGTGGCCATGACAGGACGGATGGGGAGCAGCCAGACCATGTAGGTGAAAACTCTTCCCTCCGCTGCTCATTCCTAAGATGAGAACAGCACTGCAGTCCCACAGGAGATGTCCTGAGGAAGACCATATTAATGGCCATTAAGTGCTTGGGTGCCGTGATGGGCACATCAGCACCCAGTTCCCCAGCCTGCATCTGGCTGCTGTAATCTTGCACACCAGTAAAACCAGTGTCTCTGCATCTGCTGCCTGTCCCCTTCCTCTGCAGCCTGACCCCGCTTCCCTCACTGTGCTTTCATGTCCCCTCTCCCCTTGCCTGCCCATGAGCTATTTCTACATGGAAACGACCTCACTGGCACATAATTCACCTCATTTATAGTGTGAGGAAAGTGCTACCCAGTTTCATGGGGGCGGCGTTTTGTAGCTTAAAAATGGCTTTTCAGTTATTGCAAATGGGCAGTAAACTGATATCCATGTTGCTTCTTCCATCTTGCTGCTTTCATCCCAAAAAGCAAATAACATTCTTGTTCTGCATTTAGAGAGATTTTTTTTTTTCAGTTATGTATCTTGAGGTCAAATTGTTGGGGGTTTTTTTCAGTGATTATCTATAACAACAACCTGATATTCCACTTCCACAAACAAGTTTATTATTGAATTTTCAGTATTATGTTACTAATTCAATTTCTTGTAAGAAGAAACTGCAACAGAGTACTGGGAGCTTGATATTGCTGAATTAAAATGTGTATTTGAGCCCACTTTGGACACTTTCAGGTGCTGGCAGGGACCTTGAACAGATACTGAAATCATCTATATCCAAATCATGTATATCCAAAAATAAAGAGAAAACCCTGTGATACATTAAGACCGTTCTTGTAGTGAAATGACAAGCCAAATTACAACCAGCCTTCATCAGTAGGATAGACATGTGCCACACAGCTGCTATTGAAAATACCAGGGGATTAACATCTCAAATCTCAAAAAAAACTAAATTGGAGGTGTTAACACAATGAGAGAAGAATGTACTCCATTGAACATGAGGGCTTTGAAAACAGATGGAAGATCCTGGCTTTCTTCCTACTTTGTTTTTCCAAAAAAAAGGCTTCCCCTAGATGATGCTGTATAGCATTTCCCAGTTCCAAACTTTGAACCCAGCCCTGCAGTTGATCAGATAAAACTGCCATCAAAGCCCCAGGCAGAAGCCCAAAAGATAAAGACTTCATCCTTTTGCCCACGTGCAAGGACCCACGACTTGGCCAGCCGGTGCCTGAGCATCCTGGGGCACACTCCGCACCATCTCTCAGCCACAGCATTCTCACTAAGACCAATTCTTTATCCCTATTAGTCGAAGCTCATTCTGTTGGCATATTCATCTCCCTAATGAGAAATTAACTTCCCAGACTAGTTTGCACCATTAAGGACTAGATGGATGTACTTTCTGGTTTCTTCTTGCAGCAGAGGATTCAGCACCTGGGTTCAGATCTGCTGCATTCCCTGCATGTTAATTCTTTTTAAGGTGTCTTTTTTCTTTCCTCTGCAACTCTGCCTTGCTTGCTTCTTCCAGCCCAGCAGATGCCTCTTGATCCTTGCAGGCATTTGTGAGCTCCCTAGTCCTTTCTCTCTCCTCTGCGCAGCCCCAGGACTTGAAGGCTTCCCACCAGAAAGGCACTGTAATGTGCTTTTCTCACTCTGACCCCAGGGGATCCCAATGGACTGCAAGCATAGAAGATATCGCCAATAGCAGGAGACTCTGAAAAACCAGGTTGGCTTTGCTCTTGTCTCACTTCTGTGCTGGCATAAAGCAGGGCTCAGATCTGAGCTCTGCTTTTCTGTTGTTTGGGTTTGGTTTTTGGGTGGTTTGTTTTGTTTGTTTTTTTTTGTTAGGTCTGAACCCTCATTCAGGGAGTGCACCAATTCTTTTTAAACCTCAGTTTCAATGACTTTGGAAATAGCTGGGTTGAATGGTTCAGACTGGAACTCCAGGTGTAAATCGTCCTTTTTATGCTCCTCCATCTTGTGTTATTTACAGAGCAGATCTGTGGCTGCGCAGCCACAAAAGTATAGTGCAGGTGCATCAAGGTACCTTGACTGCTAGCTGCTGTCTGGTTGCAGAGAGGACCCCATGCCAGCTGGTTTACTTCAGTTACTGCTTTTCAGGACTTTTACTGCAGTTAGCACTAAGGTTTCCTATGCTGTAGAGACAGGGTCTCATCAAAATAACTTGCTGGGGGCTTTGCACCCTCTCCAGCAGGAGCAACGCTACGTGCAGAGGGAGTGAAGGCAACACCGTCCTCAGATTTCAGCTGGCCAAGCCACTGCCTCGGTGGAGCACAGTGAAATGAATATTTCACAGCCAAGATATCTTTTTTAACAGGCGGAAAAATAGCTCACACTCTGCATGACATGGAGACGGGCTATGAGACTGGGAGGCTGTAGCTCTCCTCCTCTTTTGCAGTCAGGTAGCACTGTCCTGCACAGTGGGTCCGCAGCCTTGCTCTGACACCCTGCCTCCAGCTTTCCTACGGCAAACCCTCACACCAGCCAAAGCTGTGGGCGGTCTGGTCTTTGGGGGAGTATTTCCCAAGTTTAGTCAAGTTGACTGAAAAATGTGAATGTTTTCCAAATTCAGATGACATTTAAAGGGGTGGGGGGGGGGTGTCATTCATTCAATTTATATGAAAGATCTCTAAGCTTTAAGTTACACCGCTAAAAAAAGGTGCTCGCCTCTTGTTTTGGTGGAGTTGACTCCTTGTCTTGGTCCTCTCAAATGCACAAAATTTATGCCAAGAAACCGTAATGCTAAACTTGTAGGGCAGATCAGCTCCATCCATTTTCACCGACACGCTGGAGCAACCAGTTGGTCACTATTCTGGCTTCAGGAAAAAAACTTTCTTGGACAGAAACTTGTCTTTGGAATATAAACCATCCAATGCTCTCAGCTTATAGACAGGGCGAGCAGGACATTGAAGCCTGTCCACTGGGATGCGCTGCTCAAAGAGTACACTAAAGGGTGTGCAAAACCAACAAGGCCATGCCCTGAGCTGGTGCAATTTGGTGTAGTTGCAGGAGTTTCCACCCTGAGTGGGTTAGGTGGGTGAGACATCAGTTCCAAAAACCCTACCAACGAAGGAGAAGCTTTTAGACGAGCTCGGCAACCACACAATCCCGCTGTAGCATCGCCAGTCTGAGGTTGCTCAAGCTGGCGATGCAGTCAAACACATTAGAGGCAAACAGTAAAAGAAAGAATATAAAGAATAAAAGCAGTGGGGGGCTAAATGGCAGTCCCGAAAGCAAATAAAATGATGATGGTATTTTCAAAAGTGCCACCAGAGGGCAATAACAGGCAGAAAACGAGCTAACCTGGGGCTTTCGGGGACAGGGTGCTTCTTGCATCCCACCTCCAGGTGATGGAAAAGGCCTCGCCTTGCTCACCCTACATGGAAATGCGAGAGGACTTTATATTTCAAGCCTTTGTGAAGACTTCTTTGCCCCTGGGAAGCCAGGAGGCTCTCACCTCCTCGTATTCCCACATCCCTGCATCCCTGAGTTCCTGCATCCCTGTAGCCCCACATCCACGCTTCCCCGCATCCCAGCATCCCAGCATCTCCGCGCCCCTACATCCCTTCCTCCCCACACCCCAACATCCCCGCATCACAACATCCCTTATTTCCCACATCCCAACATCCCTGCATCTGCGCATCCTCGCATCCCTGTATCCCCACAGCCCCTCTGCCCCGAGCACAGGGGGGGCACATCTCTCTGATGCAACACATCTGCGCAAGAACGGACTCAGCAGCAGACACTCCCCTCAGTGAGTGCCTTGGGAGCACTGATTTGATTATTTCTGCCCACGAAATTCAACTGTGACAATAGGTTGCTTTTATGTCACCTATTTTCCCCTAAAGGATTAAAAGTAGCCACCAAGCTAACAGACAGGTTGTCTGGAATACAGCTCAGTGGAGTATTATGTTTCCTCTGGCTTTTCTTCGGGGAGGGGGCAGGGGAACACATCACTTACTGTTGAAATAAAATAATTTTTGAAGCAGCAGATGAGAATTTGTGAACTCATGATGAGATTTTGCTTGGAATCACGGGAAGAGTGACTGAGAACTGGAGCCTGCCCCATCACTGGGGAGTGCCCTCACCCTCTCAATGATAAAACAATCTGCTCTTCAGTGCAGAAAACATTAACCTAGCCTGTGTAAAGCTGAACTTACGTCAACAAGACTCAGAGGATCCACCCAAGAATACTCTCACGGCTGGACATTAGGATATTTTCCTGGAGGGAGGGATGGATTCAGATCCCCTGAAGCAGAGGAAGGAGTTGGTCTTCTACACTTTGTGACAGTCACATTTTTGTTTCATCGTCTTTTAATATGATTGTTCAAAAAATTAAGTATTTTGTCCAATTCAAAGAAGCTCTTCCCTCCTCCTCCATTTTTCCTTTTGGTTTTGCTTGGAAAAAAGAGAACAGCAACATCAAGTATTTCAAAGCAGCCTCGCCCAACTCTCTTTCTGATTGGCAGCCAAATAAAAAAAATCCATGAGCTGCAAAACCATTATCTAGACTTTTCAACCCAATAGCGAAAGGTGTCAAATGGGGATATTTAAAAAGAGCAGATTCCTTGTTTGTGGATAACAACCACACACACACAAATTCCAACACAGAGAGGAAAAGAGTCGTTTAGCTGACATGGAGAACAAAGGGAAATGTTCACATAGAGAGTTGTCTCCTCATTTATATGCTGGTACGCAAGGGGAAAGGTCAAGACATGCTCCCTTTCTTGGCATGACTAGCAAAATGTGTAGAGTTCCTTGGTGCATTAGGCTGTAATCACAGCCTTGTGTCATGCTGGAGGAAAAAAATACGAATTTTAACCAAGAAGTTATGAGAAATAATTACCTTTTTCTTAGCAAGTGATATTCAAACACCTTTGATACCTCATCCCCTCTAAAATCACCACTTCTTGAACTCGACACTGACATCAGGAGGGGACCTGGGGTGGGGGATAGCCTGTCCCTCCGCCCACTGGCCTTTGGCTTTGGGAGACTCACACTGCGGTGCTGGCTCTGGATGGCTGAGCAAGTCCAGGAGAGTGCACACCCTCACTGGTGGGATGCCCTCCTCCCCCCGGGGTCACATCCCCATGGTGTTGGTGAGAGTGTCCTGGGTGGCTTCACCGGCAGCTGGACACAGACCAGGAGAACATCCCGTTCAGGTGGGGTTTGCTGCTTCTGCTCCTTCTCTGGTTCCTGCAGCAGTTTTGTGATACCACGTGTCTTCAGATGTGTGTCCTTCACAGCATCCAAGGGCCTCCACAGGGATAGCTTTCGGTGGCCAGAAGGGGAATTTCTCTAAAATCCCAAAGGACACCTTGAAGTTTCACATCTTCAGAGGTTTAATCTGTGGGTGCTGGGTGAGAAAAGCGTTTTAGCCTCACTGCTTGGGAGAAGTGATTCTGAAGATTCTTTAAAAGAGATTTAGAAAGTGGAGAGAAATATCTGCTTAAAAACAGCAAAAACACTCCATAAAAATGGCCCCAGCTTTCAGGTGCTCCATTCTCACACTATGGACAGGCTTTTACTGGCAGACAGGGTGTCAAAGAATGATAATTAAAGCTGTGATCGTGCTCTCTACTTTTGGGGCTATTTGGGAGCCAAAGTAATTCTGTCTCGCAAAGATGAGCCTCATACATGTGAGTCCACTCAGCTACTTCTGCCCTGGCAGAGTAACCCTTAATGACCCCTCTGGAACACTGCAAAGAGGCATAAAGAGACATTAGTGCAAAAAAGAGATTGAGCCCATGATTTCTTAGCAATTCCTAATGACGTAATTCTTCTGCCTTGCAGCACTGTTAGTCCTGGATTGTTTGGCTGGAGTCACTTGGGAAACTTCAAAAAACTTTGGAAAACAGCACTACGGAAATTAGAGGTCTCTCATATCTGCAAGGATAAATATATTCACAGTGCAATTAGTTACTGTGGAGTTAAAATGCTGTCCAGGAAATACAAGGGGTGGAGAACAGGCACATTTTGGAACCAGAAAAGAAAGATATTTGGAAATTTTAAAAATAGAAACCCTATAGAAAACATGTCACATGGGACACAGAAAGGATATTCTCACTTTTCATCATTAAAAAGAAACAACACTGTAATTAAAAACAGATTCCAGAATACTGATCTGTTTATTTGCTATAGGTGGACTGAATTAGCAGTTGATTAGGAAATACACACAAAATGGAGAAAAAAATAAGGGTATATAAGACTGCATTTTTCCTGTTAGACTTCCATATCCAAATAGAGACATGTTTTGTCATCTCCGGCTGCACAGTCTCTTCTTTGCCGCCATGAGCTAGTTAAACACCCCCCCGCCTTTGGTGGGAACGCGGCATGACGGTGATGGTCTTTGCAGCTTTCTGGGCATGTTACTGCTCCAACTTCTGCTGTGTTGCACAATTTTCCAAATTCCTTGCTGCTCTTCGCATTACATCCGTGCCTTCATTTCCAAGCAGCGGAGGCTGAGCCGGAGGGCTGGATATGGGTGGGGAGGGGGTACCCAGGCTCTGGCAGGGGCTGCCTCCCATCCCTGGGCAGCAGAGCTGCGGAGGCACTTGCTCCCAGCAGTGGCAAGGAAGGTGCTGGGGCTCGTCTCCTCCCCTTCAGCCCCTTCTCTCCACTGTCACCACATCTTCGCCCCAGCGTCAAGCTTTGCTATGAGAGCAGTGGGGTAGGAAGGAGCGGAGTTTCCAAGTCCTTTCTCCCAGTGCGATGCCCCAGCAGTCAGGCTGGGCAGTCTCCATCCCAGCCACAGAGAGGGATGCTGAAAGCCATGACACCATGGGAAGGGATCATAAGGTTGTAGCATCTTCTGCTTGAGGCACTCCAATAAAAACCTAGAATGAAGACTCGTGGACTCTGGTCTCTGTTTCTTTAATGTAGCGAAAAATGTCCTGCAAACTTAAATCAAACCCTGCTAATCAAGGCAAGCTTGTGCACTCCCTGTCCCAGCAAACAACTGCAATATTACGGCCTCCAACCACATTCTTGAAAACTGGACCATGCCATAAACTGCAGCATCTTGTACAGCCACTGCACACACCACTGCCACTTGCTGTGGGCTTGGCAGCCTGCAGAGAAGAGGACAGTGATGTCAGCTAACACATTCAGCCACCTGGGTCTGACCTGCAGTGTGGCATGGATGGGCACCTCCAGGGCCGGTGGCCACAGCCCCACACATGCCACGTCCCTCCTGCTGCAGGGAGTCCCTGCCTGCCTGCTCCCTGCTGAGTTCTTTTGCACTGCCTTCAATGCATCCTGAGCCCTCCAGTGACTCGTTCAGCTTGTTAATTTGGCAGAAGAAAGATGTGAGTTCTTGCTGGGTGTGTTTATGGTCGGGTTAATGAGCTGAATCTGCCCATGGAGGTGCCCAACAGGTGGGAGGACCAGCAGCAGGAGCATGCAGCTTAGCAGGGCAGGGTGTTGGGGGGCGAACACCCCATTTCGGCATCAGGGAACTCCTAAATAAGCTCAGCCTGTCTTTTGGATTGCACCCGGTTGTAGCTGGTTCCCCAGTGCCTGTATATTTGAAATCCATTCGTGGGCCCCGATGACCTGACCCCCAGTCTTCTGTTAGTAACAATACTCTGTTGCACAAAGGTAGCAGTAGGTCTCCACTGTGGCAGCACACCTTGGAGATATAAGATGAGCATTAAAACCTTCACCTGTGCCTGCTGAAGTCCATGACTTAAACTTCTGGCCTTCCTGAATGCATGAAAGAAAGGCTTTTCTGCTAACAAAATTAAACATTCCAGCTTTTTAAGGTAAATTGCTCATTCTGGTTAGTGCTATTTGTTACCTCAGCAAGTTTAAGTAGTCAAGCTGATTGTGACAGCAATGATTCATTTTTTCTGAATAAGACATTTCATTTCAGAAAGTTACCAACTGTGTTTTTTTACCACTAGTGTCAGAGAACTTGTACAGGTCAGGAAACGCATATAGCCAACAGCCTACTCACTTGGAAAGGCACCCATAGACAATCAAGGTTTATGAACAGAAATTTAATGGCATGGATCTTTCCAGTCTTTCCAAACAGGCTGAGCTCAAGAGATTATTTTTGGTGCTGAGTTCTTGTAGTCAGGTATCTGCTGGTAACACAGGCTGCATCCCACTCCACTGCTGTACTACGGTGCCATCTGTAATTAATTGAGCTTCAGCCTCCCCGTATTTGTTTTGTCTTAGCTTTGGGGGAGGATGTCAATTAATAACTAAAACAATCCTCTTTCTATTAAATTAAAGAGCATATAAAAAAAGAAATGCCACCCTCTGACAGCAGTTTAGCAGCCAGAAGGACAGTCTATCAGCTAGCCAGGGAAGGAGCAGCAGAAGTGAATATACATGCACATCTATATGTAGTGTTTGGGTTTCTTGAGCAATTGCCATTTTGTCCTGGAGTAACCCTTGAACCATTTGCAGGAGAGTGTCAGATAATGCTTTCTTCAAACCCAAGCCAGCTGTATGTGCAGTCATGGAGAACCATATGGTGCCTCGTGCGTGAAGCTGATATTTGCTGGGTTATGAAGACAGCTCTGAGGGCTGCCTGGCTGACTGTCTCGTGGCACGAACCCCGAGCTGCACTCGGCAGCTGACCTTTCTGTCTGAGAGATGCATGGATCAAGGGCCACACCAGGTAGGCTGACAGGCAGGACATATTCAATTATGTAGAAAAACAGCCCGTCTTCAGGTGAGGGACTTGTTCAGTTTCTCCATTCATACAAATCACTCTCATCACATAAAGCAAACGTGTATTTTTTTAATGTTTTTGTCTTCTTGGTAAAGAATTGCATGAATTCAGTACAATTCATATCCTTATTGGACGTATACAGTCTTTTCCTATCCAGTTCTCTTTTACTATAGCAACTGATTGCTAGAACTTAATAATGAGTTTTGAGGCTGGGTAACTGGGCTGAGACTCATCCAAATGCCATATTTCTGTCTGGACAGGACTGCCAACATTTCAGCACAAATTATCATGCGTGTACACTTAAAAATTCACTTTTTCGGTGTTTAAATTTCTTTTACAGTGAGTTTATCACCTATGCTCAAGCTCAACAGTGCTTGAAACACTTTAACAAACCCCACTTCTGAGAGGTTTGTGATGTTCTCTGCACCTCCTTATTTTGAAGAACTCTCTCCCTGTAAAATGTGATTAGAATAGATGCAGCCCCCCATATCCAAGAGCTTGATAGCCTTTTATAAATAGCATTTGTCCAGGGGAGTTTTATATACAGGGTGAGAGCTACCCTGAGCCTGAGGGAGCTCAAGTCTGGATGTCTTGCTGCTCAGGAGAGTGCCCTGACCACCAGGCTATGGGCTCCTCAGCCCAAAGGACAGCCTCTACCCCTCTGCTGAAGCTCTGCCATGCTGCAGAGGAGAATTTGTGAATCCAAAGGTCACTGAGTGAATGGGAACTTTGATCATTAGCCCTGTGATTAGGGCCCTTGTTTGGGAAGGGTAGATCTTCTTTCCCACCTATGCTTCTAGGGCTCCTTTGGTACCCATTCCTAGCACCAGCAATGCTAATGTTCAAATGAACATGGCACTCACCCCTGTATTTGTTCAGGAGTCTGGGGCTGAGAACGCACCGTGCCCTGAACACTCACGGGGATGAGCCTTTCACTAGAGAGAGGCAGAGGGATGATTGCTTCACACAACTAGTAGGAAAGCAAATCTGAACATGTACGTGGGCAAAGCAGAGTGGGCATACTCTGGAGAACCTTGCCTGAACTCCAAACTGTGTATTACCTTGTTCGTCTCTACCTTTTTTCACCCCTCTCCACATTCCTGGGCAAAAGTGAGAATATTCCAATATTTTTGGAATAGTCAAAAGTAATAAGTTACGGGGAATTAGACAAGGAAAACATGGAGTTTGGTTTTAGCTTTGTTAAATTAAAGGAGTTGGCAAGATAGTCAGGAAGGCACTAGAGAAACCAGCAGTAGAAGTTAGATCACTGTGAGAAACAGGAATATTAACTGCTTTGTACTGGGGTGATAGGATCACATATGATTATTATTTTGGCCAAAAAGGTTTATCAAAATACTGTAATATAGTCATAATATGTCAGCAGTTGTAAAGTCCAGGCACCTCAGGCAACTTTTCAAATTCTTCATAATCTTCAATGTCTATGGGAAATACAATGAAATATACCCTGTTCTTAATTGATTCCTTTTGCGCCACATTTTTCACGCAAGCTTGGCTGTTTGCCTTCCTTTGCTAAGTGAGGGTTTCAACAAGTACTGAAGAAGGATGGCCAAACCAATCAGCTACAGAATATGCAAAAGGTCAAAGCACTCAGCTAGCAGATTGCGGACTGCTTCCAGATAAACCAAGCATAATACATCGGATAACTTTCTCTTTGAACAAACAAAATAAGGAAACTAGAAAGTAGTTCAAGCTGATAATGTTTTCTTTACGATTTGAACTGCTACATGCATAGCCCTGTGGAGTATGAAATAGGACAAAAGTCCTTTCCTGCCCTATCCTGTTGAAATAGAAGAGAACAAAAATAAGTAGTTTGCATCTGCGATTCTGAATAGATAAGTGTCAACATCTAAAGTAAATTAAGACTGATGTGTGCAAGGAGAGAAATGTCGTTAACCTTTGGATGTGGCTACAGCTTTCTTCTTCATAAGGGTTTTGAATGAGGGGCTTGTAGAAACATGACATCTCTCATGTACCCTTTAGACGTGGGCAATGGACACAGCAAAGCTGAAGGAGCTCAGGAGTGCTTATGTACTGCTGCTGCCGTGGTCTCCCTTTGTGGCCTCCAGCGCCAATAGGCCTTCATCATAATAACTGTATGGATTTAACATTTTGTGGGGTAGTGCTGGGGGGTTCCTGCCCACAGTGTGGCAGTAGCAGCAGGGCTGTGGGAACTTCACCGGTATCAGCAGAGCACTGACAAGGAGCCAGCAGAGCTTGACTTCTCGCCTGTACAAACTCAAGCTCTTCAGAGTACTCAGAGGAAGTATTTGGTGTTGCAATCATCCCAAATCAGTATATGTGCTAATTTTAAATGGGTCTCTGTTACTTTCAGGCTTATCTTTAGTTGCTGCTTGACTGCACTTGGCAGAAGAGAAATAAATATAAGCCGTTCTTATGACATTGTCTTGAATACCAAGCGTGTTTTCTTTCCATCTAGCTAATATGTGTAGAAGATGAACTGGTGGCTTATTTCCTCTTCCAAAATAAAGGAGAGTGATAACCTGAGACCTCATGGAGAGGAAGTTGTGGTGCCTCTGGAGGGTATATCCTTATGGCCACCCGTGACACGAAGACAACAATCTTGCTCTTAAAGGGATGTGAACTCACAGATGTGGACTTTATTTTCATTTTCATCATAGACTGTTCATGTGGATTTGGAAGAAATAAAAACCTTGGTATTTAGCGAAACATCTCTATAACCTGTGAAGGGGCTTCACCTCAGCCCATGTGAGGTCCTAACTCCCACTCAAGGTAACGTGAAGGTAGACCTTGTTTTGTTAACTTTGAGGCAGGACCTGTGCCCAGTGATATTACCCAACACTCTCCAAGTAACACAAATGTCCAGCATCTGAGGAACAGATAATTTGGTCTGCCTTTGGCACGGTGGTCACTCTCACTATCTCTGCTTTGAGAAAACGAGAAAAGACGAACCAAGAGAAAATAAGATAGAAGATTTAGACAAAGGATTGCTTTTTGCTGATGTTGCCAATTTGCAACAGGCCCCACTCCCTTCAGAAGCCCTGCAAATCTCACTAGGTTCCCAGAACTGGCCTGAGGCATCAAATCCTCTGCAGGTCTGGGCTCTGGTGTTCAAGACTCCTGCTGGAAAAGCGTGTGGTTGAATGAAAAGGGAGGGGAAAAAACAGCAGGAGAAAAGCACCCCTCATCATGTGGAGGCATAAGCAGGTGAAGTAAAACTCCAACTAAAATTTTAATTGCAGATGTATAGTGGAGGCAATGGAGCTGCAATACTCTGCCCCATTAAGACTCCAAGCCCTTACACTGGGGTGGTCTGACTCATCGGAGGGTGAGAAATGTAATGTGCTGTGCTGCTTGCAACAAATAACATTTGATTTCAAAACCGTAAGTATAGCAGAGTTGTTCCAAGCTGTTCCAAGCAGATAAGGTTTAAACCCTGCCTGTTACTTTTACATTAGTGACTAACGACTGAATGGAGGTGCAGAGCAGAGGTGTCTTTAGTTCAGTAATCTCATTGGGTAAATGAGATTTGGACTGTGCTTTCTAGCAAATTTAGGCTTAGAATAAATTATACTCATTTGAAAAGTCACAGGCCCTGTTGGAACTACACTTTGCATCTCATATAGATAAAAAATGCATGTGGAGTTAATCCACTGGTACCCAGATGCCTCCCTGAGGTGTATGGCCCCAGCACCTGCACATCTGAACACGAGCTGTTCATCATCAAAGTGCCCCCATCCTGCAGCCCAAATTGATGGGCATCCCCAGATGGGTGCACCAACTGGGAGTCATGAAACCAGCACCCCTGAAGAGCAGACCACCCATCTCTCCTTCTGTTTCCTTAATAGTGATACCTGAATTTACTGAAGTTTTCACACTGATCTCTTTCTCAGCTACTTCTGTGTTACCACCCTGGAAATACGTCATGAGATCTTCTACTGACCAAGCTGCAAACGCCAAAAGCTAGCTATTACAAAAGAAAAACAAAAAAACACCAAACATAAAGCCAACAAAAAACCCTCAAACAACAAAACCAAGCAAAAATTTCCATGTGTTTTGACATCATATTTCCATGTAACAACTGGTTTTTCTTCTCATTTGCAGCCACTGCACAAAGACATATTTCTGTTCACCTGGATGAAGCCAGTCCTCGTTCACACCACTCTGTATGAGGGGAGAACTAGGCTTCTGGCTTTTAGCAGCTTTATGACCTCCTAGAGTGCACTGTGCCGTATAAATGTGCTCATTCTCTCAGTACTGAAGCAACATGAATCCTGAGCAGTTACATTCACATCCTGGCAATTGAACTGAGTATTATTTGGATGTAAATGCATTCAGCCATAACACAGGAAAATCCCAAATCCGAGCATCAAAGGATACTTCTCTTTTTAATGTCACAAAGTCGTCATTCCTTCCTGCCAGCAAATCAACTTCTTAGTGGTTCACTGCAGATGAAGGATTTTGTTTGATTCCTGGTTCAGACACTTGTGTCGGAAACATCCTTGATACTTATTAGAACCTGCTGAATCTTAAAACACCTTGGTCAGAGAAGGGACTTGAAGATGTCACCAGGAAAAAGTCCCAGCTGGTTGCCACCTGAAAGGATTAAAGATGAAAATTTCTCAAGGGTGTGATGACTATATTCCTTAGAGCACATTTACTCCTACATCTATTACGTGAAATCATGTTTTTTGTCTATAAGATGCAACAATCTGTTATGCAACAAATATCCACACATACAGGACCATATGAACACTTGCACTCACAGGTGAGGCAAGAGGCATCTTCTTCCCCCTTGAAATTTCTCCGAGATGAATGATTCCTTTTTGTCTAACCCCTGTGTTAGTTGCTGTGTTGTACCTGTGAGGACATGAGTGCCAAACACCAGTTCCCGGTTCAGCTGCTGTAGCTAGCAGCTCCATCCCACTGCAGCTGCCTCTAGACAAAGCCAAAAGCAAGAAAATCAGTGTTCTGGTGCTGAAAGAAGAAATAGTTGCCTAGAATTATAACTTTCGAGGGATTAAAAATGAGCCTATCACAGGCACCAGTGAGCAACTCTATAAAAATATAACCTTTCTTCCAAAAAAATGGAACCTGTGTTTTCTGTTGAATGCCTAAACCTCCGAGACTTGCAGAGCGCTTTGTAGTTTCTCCTCCACTTTTGCCTCCCCCCTCTGATCTGGAAAGCCTGGTAAGCAAAAGAAATTAGTTCGGCTCCTTCCTTCTAAGACTCTTGTCATGCTGGAGCTCACATCCCCTTCCCTCTGACAAAGCTTTAACTGCATCTTACTCCTTACGCCTCCTTCTCAACAATGTGAGAGCCAAACTGCCAGCTGGTGCTTTAACTTTGAGTTGTGGGCCACAGAAACCTGTCCAGGTACTCTCAGGGGGCATAAAACATTAACAGCTCAGAAGAAATATTTGATTTTTATTATTGCTGCTACTATAAAATTATTTGGTTTAGTACTATTTTCTACTTCACTGATAGCTATTTAGTCCTTAGTCATATTCCTGTGAGACGGGTTACTGAATGGAAGTGCGGAAGACTCGGTCCAGAGCTAGGTATGAATCAACGGCAGAGCCCAGGTTCGTAATTCCTGTCAGTCTCCTCCACAGACTGTTAGAAAACATGCATTTTTCCTGTGGGACAGGGGAAACATCCCCCGCTTCTCCAAGAAAGACTCATCAGGAAGAGAAAGAAGCATCTCATGCTTCCCTAAACAGGAGCAGAAAGAGGCCAACTGCGGGCAATGCTCTCTGGAGGATCGCTAAAAGTTCTAGGTAATTACCACAAGCATGCAAATACAAGTTTCCAGAGGTGCCAGTACCTAAAATGACATGCCTACTGCCTGATCACAAAATAAATATTAAGATACAGAAATCATTTAGGTTGTCTCTACAATACATTTAAGTAACATGATAGCACGATATCTGTACTTTCACTGTTGCCCCCCTGCATCCAAGTCCACCAGCGAATCCACAGAGCAAAATAAAAATATTCTGGTAGCTATACTTCGGGGAAAAATGAAGACATGTCAAATCATATACTCAAGTTTTCACATTACCATATGATTGTGTACGTAACAGTGTTCTGTATCCTGGTATTATCATTTAGTACTGGAATGAAACTCCACTAGCAAAAAAAAAAAAGTGGTTTTCCTTAAATTCTTTCTCCCACCATTGTCAGTGGTATTTTATCTATATTGACTGAATGCACAGGACCTTGTTTTTTAATTCTCAATTTAAAATAAGAAACACTTCATATTTTATTGTCATGTAAATCAGAACATTCAAATGAACAAGATCTTCTATAGCCGCTTCAAAGGTGGCATTTTGACATTTGGCTTGTTTTGTCACAGAAGATTAATTTCCTCTTTAAGGAGCACCACACACCTTTGAAAGTTTTCGTCTAATGAGTCCATCTTCACCTACATTAGTTTTGTGAGAAAATATGGCTGACAAAGCCAAAGTCACTTAGTAACAGCTACAACAAACCTTACATAACCTTAGCATCAGCAGGTCGGTTGGATGCATTTCCAAAATCGCTCAGTGATTTGGGGCATAGTCTAAGATAGGCTTTTCAGGACTCTCAGTTTCAGACAAAGGTTTGTTCACCGTACTAATGTCGAAGCTCAGAGACTGAAATTTCCCAAATCACAACAATGTTTTATAATCTGGCTTTTTGTTTGTCTGCTTTTAGCTACTCTGCAGAGAAAACTTGTATTTGCAAAAGGGGACCTTTTCTGTCAATTCATAAATGCACCCCATGTTTATCAACCATAACTGGTTGAAATAAATTCCTTGCAGAACAGAGGAATTTGACACAGGCACCAGCAACTCTCCTGCCTGAACAACATTTCACATGCTCCACCATCTTCATTCGAGCAAAGCAGAACAGAGCCATCCCCAGTAAGCGGATGCCTTTGAAAATCAGACCTCTGTTATTTAAAGTCTGACAGTGTGTCAGAAGATAGGATCGTTGCCATGAGTTTCTTTTGAAACTCTTCAAAGTCACATGAGGGAGCAGTTTGGGGTTGTGCTTGGCCATGAACCTCAGCTTGGGTGTCCCACCCCCTGTGAGAGGAACACCCCACATTGCATTAGCAGAAGCAGCCCAGGAGAAAACCCTTGGACCTGTCCCCAAAGCCTCAGAGCAAGGACCAGTGCCTCTGAAAACACTGGGAGTCTTTTGGCCAAGTGGGGGACCAGGCTTCTTTGGCACCTCTGAGCACTTTGTGCATTTGGGGCTATTACTTCTTCCTCCACTTTGAGGCAGATGCTGCTCCTCCCAAAGCCCACGCTGAGGGGACTACATGCCAGAAGAATCATGATTTTTTCCTCTTCTCTGTGTCTTTACCGAGAAGGAGACAATTTAGCCTATCATGCTTTCCAAAGATGATATAACATTACCTCGGGGAGGCTATGCCCCGGGTCCCGTTAGGACTCTGTCATACTGCTTCAGTCTGGAGCAGGCGCTTACTCCTTGCTCCATGGTATACACTGAGCTCCTTCCAGCAGGAGTTTTGCAGCAAGCTTACAGTTGCTTTAAATTAGAACAGTTGGCAAGTATCCGAGGAAAGGAGTGGGAGCTTATTTAGCTGAGACAGACAGTTACAAAGCTCAGTGCAAGAGCATCAAGCTTCAAATAAGTTTTCATGAAGTACACTATTTGTCATCGCAGAATTTAAATTTGTTTTAAAGGATTTTGAATCACCAACAATTGCCTGTTGGCTTGAATTTACAACTCTTACGACGCTACCCAAAAGAAGCGCATTGCTTTCCCTGAGAAATCTGATGTCATCTACTCGAGCAAAAAGGTAAGTTGTAAGTGATTCTACTTTCCTATTCTGATCTCTCTGAAACACACTTGAAGCAGGGAATGCACTAGAGGCACCTTTCAGAAAAATGCAGATTTTTGCTGGGATGCATGTGATTTCATCAGAAATTGACTGTAGCAGAGCTTCAGTGAAATCTGTTTATGTATCTTGTCTTGTAAGAGAAGAGTAATAAACTTGGACATTTACACACATGACATTGCTATCAGAAAGTTACCCGACAGATTTTTTTTTAAAAATAAAGGACATAATTTTTTGTCAAAAAATATTTTTAAATGGCTATCTTTCACAAGGTTTAGGGTGATTAAATTGTCTAAAATCTTTTGAAAAATTTCTCTCTACTTAGCTTTAATCTTACATTCCATCAACTCGAAAAAGATATTATTGTTTTTTCCCTTGTGAATGATTCCAACATCATTTCAAATCTTCATTTTAACCTTTGTTGCTATGGTTTCCTAGAAACTTGTTTTGCAAAAAAAAATCTGTAAATACCAAATAAATAATTTTTCTTCAGGGTTGTGCTCTTGCAAAGTTAAGCTTCTGCATTCAACTTACTAAACTCTCACAAATATATCCATTGATTATTGTTGAGGTGTTTCTTCTGTTGGCTTCTCCCCCCCCAGGTCATTTAGCTTATTGTGCTTCCACTGCTACAAGCAACACGTGTTGTAGAATATAAATGAAACACTGAGCACTAAGTGATTAAACACAACCTTGGGCTGGGTAGGTGAGAGTGTAAATGGATTAGCAGTTTCTTGCTCCCTTTTTTCCCCTGGGTCTCTGGTTACCATTATCGGGGCGAGGCTGAGGCAAGGCTTGCCTGCATGCCAGCTGCCCAAAACCTGATACTCACAAAGGTGGCTAATTTCTCTAACTCACTCACTCGCTTTCAAGGAAATGATGAAGCTTTTCAGGCCAAAGTTTTAGGAAAATATGGGTGTGAGTGCAGCATTACCCACAGCCCTTGGAGCTGTGCAAGCTATGGAAATTCGCTAACAGCAACCTGCTTCAGAAATCACACAATTATTATGTTATACAGCATGCAGCATTAAAGAGGTAGAGAATCCCTTTTTCGTACAGTGCCCGCTCCCTCTTTTCCCTGGCTTGGGACAACTTCATCTGCAATACTGGAGCAGACTTGCCCTGATGGAATGCAGGGCTGTCAGTCCCCATGATGCTGTGTCCCTATGGGCCACGCTCCGCCTCAGAAATGCATTTAAGAGTAGAGAAACACAGAGCAGAGAGGGCATGGGAAAGGGTATGGAAAAGCAAAACTGGAAGTGGAGGAGCTGATATGCCTGTCCACTGGCACAGGGGAAATCCTGAAAGCCTGGTTCCCTTTGAAGCTGCCCCTGCGTTAAGTTTTGTGCCAAGTGGGAAGGCCACCATCATCATCCTCATTGAGCTCTGGAAAGGCAGAGCTAGGGACACCTCCATTGAGTGTCACCTGGGTGAGGACTACACGGCAAGGGGATTGGGAAGCGTATTACCCTCTCTTAGTGGTTGCCTGTTCTTTGTCCTTCCTCCACAATACCCCAGTGATCTGATGGGTAGGTGAGAGTGAAGGTGATGAAGGCTGGTCCCACTCCGTACTGCTTAGTGACACAGGAGACAGGATGGCTTCTGAAATTCAGTATCTCAGCCACAGGGACTGCTTCTGGCTCAGCAGAAATCACAGGCAATAATGCAAACAAAGAACGTGATGTTCAATTTATTTTGTCTCCTCCGCCACCTCCACACTTCACTGTTGCACTTACCTACGGCTCAGTCACAGCAGCAAGGTGAGAATGTAGATGGAAATCCACACAGGAGCAGTGTCCCAAGGGCTGTGTTTGCGTGCCTGCAGGAGAAGATCCTCTGTCCCATTCACTGAGATAAAGCTGAAATACCCTTAATTTTCTGTGACGTCCATTCACAGGTCTGTCCCATGCACTGGTAATTTCCAAGGTCCTTAAACAGATGCATACTGTTGTTGCATGATCAAATAACATTCTTGTTCCCAGAGACAGACATTGCAGATGATAAAATTACAATTTAGACTGGCCAGAAAAACTTAACCTCATAGGGGAGTGAAAATCCTAAGGCTGCAACCTTTTCTACAAGTAAGAGACATAAAAAAATACAGTGTTTCTGATTCCTAGAGGTTTCTTGTCACAGACATAAGATACGTCAAACTCCATGTTATCTGCTGGAGTGGATTCTTTGTTAGTCAAAAGGACAACAAAGCAATTATGTGATTGCCTTGGAAGAAAAATCTAGAGCCTTTGCAGGCTCATCTTCATGATCACACCTGGAAAATAAAGGTGGCAAGTGGCCGCCATTTTAGATAGAGGCATTGGGCTGCAGCTGTCAGAAAAAAGTATTAATTTCTGCTCAAAATCTCTCTAAAGAGGTGCAGATCAGTAGGGTAGTTTCTCTGTTGGCTTGAAGAAGAAACCCAGATAACTCCAATTTTGCAATGCTGAAGTAAAATGTTTGGATTCTTCATAGATTAGGATTCAGTTTTCATTTTGGAAAAGCAGTGTGGATCTGTTCCTGGGTCTCTAGCCTCAAGCCTGACCTGATGAGCAACCTGGTCTAGTGGAAGATGTCCCTGCCCATGGCAGGGGTCTTGAAATGAGATGACCTTTAAGGCCACTTCCAACCCAAGCGGTTCTATGATTCTATGATTCTATCTCAGATGAAGGCGGGAAAGCTCAAAGCAGGGAAGGCAGAGCTGTGGAGGACCTGACACGAGTCTTGAAGACTTTAAGGTTTCACTAAACCTTAGAGTGAAAGGGGATATGACAATATGATCAAACAGCCTACATATTTCTGTGAGGCGTATTCAGTGGAATGGGTAGAACTCTTTGGTATAAAAACAGCTCTTACCACAGAGAACAGTGGGCACCATTTTTAAAGGCGAAGAATAGGCTGTGCATCATGGAAAAAAGACCCTGGCAGTGAGAGGTATATGGTTATAAAATAATCCAAAGGGAAAGAGGGGAAAAGACTCGCTGGCTGGGATTTTTCACTTAGTCTGGGCAAACCTAGAAGAAATCTGTGGGGAGCAATCTTTCCTAGGCTGAGAGATGTAAGAGTCCATATGTTGTGCTGGCTTAAATGTATTGGCTCATCTTCAGTCTATCTACTGGATTTGTCTTCCTCATCTGTGTGAGTATCACGTCTCTCAGTCCCAAATGGGGTGCAGCCTACAGGAGTGGAGGCCAAATCTCGAACAAGATTTAATGGAGATAGTTGACTGTGTTTGGACACCTTCAGGCCACCCATCCTATTTTCAGCTTACGCTCTGTCCTCCCTCTTTGGAGAGACCCTAAACCCAAAATCAGACGCCCTGCAACAAGCAGGAACATCTGGCAAGAACATGAGATTAAAGCTGGGGAAGGAAGGGAACTGTTGGGTAAGGGGATGTTTTTTTCGGATGTATTGTAATTCATGAGCTCTGTTTTATTTCTCTCAGTTTTTGCTACATTCTTTCAAGGAAGATATTTTTCTTTCAGCAAAAAAAGAGAGTGGAGGGGATATTAATAACGGAGGTGGGACCTGAAATGTAGTTTAAAAAATGTGCAATAAAAACAGGGAGTGATGATGCTATAAAAACAAGGAGGGCTCAAAGGGCAGAGCTGAAGAGGTGTTGTGTCCAGCGTGCTCATCCCAACTCTTTTCGTTGGTCCAACAGGCCTCGTGGCTGGGTCCAGGCCAGCATGGGCATCCTGTCAGCACAGCACAGGGGGACCTGATCTGTGAGTTGCTGAGAGAGGGACCTCTCAGCAACTTGGGGTTTTTTCTCAAAACCTTGGGGTTTTTTTACCCTTTGGAAAAGAAAGTCTAAACTTTTTCTGGATTTCTCCAGGAAAACTCTCCCTTTTCTTGGGAGCGTCTCCCTGTGCTGGAACACGCGTCTGCTATTCTCGCTAGCAGTTACAACTCAGGACCAAAAGTCTTTTCTCTTTTCAGCAGTCTATAAAAACTTGATGTTACGCCAGCCTTGCTAGCCCCGCACTGATGTTCCTGCACAGCGCCGGTCTGCTGTGCTTTAATGCACCTGGGGATTGAGCCCACTTCCCCGACACATCCCAGACTGCTGGTTTCGAGTCCTTTTTCACTGCCGCTAAAGAGTGGAAGTGGCTTTTTTAGGACTCAACAGAGAAACATCTAGGCTGCTTTTTGCACCCATTGTTTATTCCAGACAACATGTCAATATTTTTTTACAGAGCTATTGGCTCCTTTGAGTCTTTACGAGCTCCAGCTCTGCACAGATATGCTCTGAAGGTTATCTTCCAAAGCCTGTCCATTTTTGGTTCCAAAACCCAAGAACAGCCTTTGATCTCAGCCCTGCTTTAGCAGCTCTCCCAGTCCCAAACGTCTTTACTTGTGTCCAGCTTCCCCTCGGTTCCTCTACCCTTCTCCTCTAGCTGATTTCCCAGTGGCTGGAGGAAGACTGAGACTGCTTTGGCCTCTCTTGAGTTACTTACTGTTCCTGTTATTCAGTGCACATGTTCCTGCTAGAAAGTGGCAATACGTGTCTGCAGATGACCTCTGAGCACCAGCTTTGTGGTGGGGCAGCAAGAAATCATTCCAGAGAGATGCAGTGATTTTTGGGGTGGGAACAGGATGATCTACACTCCGGCAAAGCAATTCCCATAAAGGCCTGCAGTCCAGGTCACAGGCCCCACTCCTCTCCTAGAAAAGGAAATTTTCACTTCTCTCCCCAGTTTGGGCAAAGAGAAAAGAAGGGAAAAAAGGTTCCCTTTGCTGATTCAACTTCATCACAATCAACTTGGTCATCAACTTCATCCTGTATCCATGTCCCTCATGGGAACGCAAAGATCAAGCAGCATGGGCAGAAGAAGATGGCTTAGGCAGGACAGGCAGGGTCAGTGGTCCTGGCTAGGTGTCACAGAATCACAGAATCACAGAATGGTAGGGGTTGGAAGGGACCTCTGTGGGTCATCTAGTCCAACCCTCCTGCCGAAGCAGGGTCACCTACAGCAGGCTGCACAGGACCTTGTCCAGGCGGGTCTTGAATATCTCCAG
>Ga0181612_170092_pt1 | contig 26052 bp, 11 predicted proteins | sample HoacroProtozoa21_FD_119630 | JGI IMG/M metagenome (GOLD analysis project Ga0181612, IMG submission 119630) | Hoatzin crop microbial communities from Cojedes, Venezuel. Combined Assembly of Gp0051906, Gp0051904, Gp0051908
ACAGTATATATAAAAAAAAATTATTATTATTTTGTTGTTCATGCAAGGTATTACGCTGCTGTCTACAGCGTGTTCAGATATCTTACGTGAGTCGGCAGCAGAACTTTGAAGTGCTAATGCAAAACTGCAAGGGCTCATTTGTCTGAGTGAATCCACGGGGTGTGTATGTGTGTGGGAGGGATTCCTGGAGACAGCAGGTTTTGCAAGATCTTCTAGTTTTCCTGTCCTGTTTGGCTGATAGCACATATAGATGCAAGGTTTTCGTCTTTGGTGGAATGTGCTTGGATTATCTTAAAATGCTGTACTCCTTTTCTGAATATCTCCTTTTTTGTAACTCAGTCAGTCCTCAGAAGAGAACCCATTTTCTGTTGTGCATATGTAGAGGCCTTTTCAACGCCTAAGATAGTTTGGTATAGTTGGGCTTGAGTGTTTTTTGATGAAAGTCACTGTTGCTGTTGCTTGTAATGTATCTTTGAGATGCACCCTATCCCTTAACAGTCTTTTAATTAGAAACTACTATAAATATGGCAAAATTTTGGAGATAGTCTGGAGACAATGAATTGTATTATTATTTGTTGGAAACTTCGCTCTGCAATGCTGTTGTCCGAGAAAATTTAATGCTATAAAGGGCTTCAACTGGTATCTGATGTGGTTGGTCAGGCTCTTTTGTTCTGGCTTGTTCCTTTTGATGGTGCTGGCAGAGAAATCTTGTGTGTCGTCTTAACGTCAGAAACACACCAAGGATCCAATGTTATGTTGTGGAAGTGTTGGCTGCAATGAGCTGTAAAGTATCTACATCTCTAATACTAATTATTAAATTAAAACTTTGCTTTATGGTAACAGTTCTGAGAACAATTAAGATCGGGCATGAAATACTATTAATTTATGCCTTTTGTTAGGAAGGTCTTGTGGTTTTGCCTTCTTAAAACTACCCAGTCCTATTTACTAAGCTCTTTTCTGTGAAGCGTTGCATTGCAAGCACAAGTCACTTCTAATTGTGTGTTGCATTATTTTTGAAGTATCTATGTTCTTCTCAGACCATTACACTACCCAGCTCCCCTCTTCAGAGATTTTGTGGAAGGTCTTTACCCAAAAGAACTTAGCTAGCAAGTGGTCATCTCTGTCTTTTCAAATGAATAGGGTTGTGTTGTGAATACTCGTTCTTGCCCACCCCAGATTTTCTGGTAGCTGCTTATAGTTGATGAAGCCAATGGTTCCTCTGTAACCTTCATCCTACCTTAGTCCTGAGGGGCTGTAGCAATGTTCACAGCAGTTGCTGCTGTTTGAAAGATTAACTTGCATCTGTTGACTTGCTGCAGCCTCATCTGGCAAGCTACGGGATACCGTAGTCTGCAGTGGTTTTATAAATTAATTTTTAGTCCGTAATAGTGTTATGTGGGCTTCAGAACATAAAGGGATGGAAACGCACACACGTACATAGCTGAATCCAGGCAGATGTGATAAAACTAGGGGCTTTGTTGGTTGCTTGATAAAATACATTGAAAATTGGAGCAGACCATGGATATACTTTCTCATTCACGTTTATCGCTGCTGCTGCTCCCAGGACACTTTCATTTCTGTTGGAATTGCCATAGCCAGAAGCGACTGGTTTTGTGAAACTGGAGTTTTAAAATCCACCAAAGTTCTCTAGAACAATAGCTTGAAATAACTGTCGATGTGTGGAAGCAGTTTTTCTTTCAGTTCTGTAACTGAGGAGAGAATGACATCTAGTGGCAGATGAGTAATGAAGCTTGCTGTACTTCGAAATGAGGTAGTGCGTTGTAGCGTGGGCAAAAGAGCTTTTCAGAAAAGCTCCTCAAACAGAAAATTTACTTTGCTGTCCTTGATTTCAAGGAGATTGTATTAAGTACTATATTTTTTTGGGGAAAAAAAAGAAGTAATTTGAAATATATTTGTCTTTGTTTTCAAGGAGTTCATCTCTACTATGTTGGTGGGGAGGTCTACGCTGAGTGTTTAAGTGATAGTAGCATATTTGTACAGAGCAGGAACTGCAACTACCACCATGGCTTTCATCCAACAACTGTATGCAAGATTCCTAGCGGATGCAGTCTGAAAATTTTTAACAACCAGGAGTTCGCTCAGCTTTTAGCTCAGTCGGTCAACCATGGATTTGAAGCAGTGTATGAGCTCACCAAAATGTGCACCATTCGAATGAGTTTTGTAAAGGTAAGCAAATTATTTGGGAGCCGTTTAAATTTATTGTGAATTTGGGTATTCAGCAGTGATTACATTAGCACTGTAACAATGTACCAAAGCTGTTCTGACCTGATGTGGTTCTTTTTGGTGGTATGTATGTTGAAAATGGTTAATTTGGGGAGAGGGAAGTTGATGCAAGCAAGGAAAAGCACAGATTGCTGTTTGGAGTGTTGGCTATGTATTTAGTTAGTTCAGTATTCAGGACAGGGATTTAACCATTCTGGTTGCTATAATTTTATTAAAGGAGATTTGAGCTCATGCTCAAAATCTGAAGGAACAAACTGAACTACAAGACCACTAAAAGAATGTGAGTAGAGGAGCAGAAGTGATTGCAGAAGAAGTTGCAATCTCCTTCAAAATACTAATATTTTTTTTTAAATTGATTATGGAAAAAAGACATGATTTTAATTTGTGAAGTGTTGTGAAGTGCTGTTATTCTCACAGTAGTTTTTCCTCAGCATTGTTTAATCGAGATGCTGTCTGTTTCAGATTTAGTATGGAGTCTTGGGCCTTCCAGATTTTTTTTGCATCTTGTCCGGAAGATGTCTTGTTTACTTTGTCAATTATGGTAAATATTGCTCAGTTTGAGAGTGTGGAGGATAGGGAGCAGGAGGGTGAAACAGAAAAGAGGTGTGACCATAGCCAGGAGTCATTCTTGAGTCAGCAGTGCGCTCCACAGAGGAATTGGTGCAGTCGCTCCACGTCTGTAGTGGACAAGACTTGGCTTCCAGGTGCAACTTCCCTCCCCCTCCTTCGCAGCTTCAGTTTTCTTCCTTTAGATAAGAAGCGTTGCTAGATTGCGAGTTACCTTCAGATAAGTATCCTAGAATGTGATTTCCTGCTGCTTGTTAGTACAGTTATTTTGAAAGACAAGCATGTCCTCAACTTGATTGATAACATTTTGTTCGTTTTTATAGGGCTGGGGAGCTGAATATCACCGACAAGATGTCACGAGCACTCCATGCTGGATAGAAATTCATCTTCATGGGCCCCTCCAGTGGCTGGATAAAGTACTTACACAAATGGGTTCTCCTCTTAATCCCATCTCATCGGTTTCATAGTGCTGCAATTCTATCTTCAGCGTTATTTTTAGCGAACTTACACTAATTCTAGAGAAACTTCTAGTATGGATACTGTGAGCTATATGGAGAATGGATCTACAGTTTAACTTTGTTTTTTAAATCCCTTTGTGACCAATTCCATTGTGTATATCTAACCAGTTTTACATTTCAATTTGTTCTTGTGATGCTTAAGTGACAGTTGAGCCCTAAGGGAAAAAAAAAAGTCTATTGAAAAATTCAGAACACTTTTCCCCTCCTTCAAGTAGAACTTACACAGGCGTATGTCTTAACTGGAAATTTTTTTCTTTTTGTCCTGTAGGGACAAGAATTATGAAGACTGATTTCAGCAAATAAATACATATCATAGTTTGGAATTCTTTTTAACATTTATGAAACTGTTTGAACATGTGCAGCTCCAGCTTGCAAGCTGTATTTTTAGCGTAGTTGTTTAACATCTTAAGGTTGACATCTGTCATCAGCAAAATTAGACTTTCTTATGGCTAATTTGCCTCAGATTGAACAATGTGACTTTTTTTAAGTGTACACGTGAAATATACTTTGTACAAATATTGGAGTGGTGTAAAAACACTTGTATTGTCTATTGGAAAATGCTGTCATAAACACACTGTATGTTAATGCAGAATAGCAGTTCTTAGCCTTTTCCCACTTCAGTTTTGTAATATCTCTTTTAACCACCATTTTAATTAGTAATTGATACAAGGTAAACATCTTGCACGTTTCTGGAGTAGTAATTCTTGTTTCGCTTTGATTTACACTCATGCCATTTGGATTTGGTTGCCAAGGCTATTTCTTCTTAGGTAACCTTCTCTATTTTAACATAAACACTACTATTTGTAAATGACAGTGCTTACTACTTCTTGGAAGGAAGAAATTTTTTGTTTTCTTTTTGGTGTTCTAGCTGTTTATTTTACTTGTCTGGAATTGATCTGTGTTAGGCCTTTTAATCTCTCTGTAGACATTACGCAGTATTAGTGATTACACTGTATTTAATTCATTTCCAGTATGAGTTTGAGTCTCTTTGAAGACTGAGTGGCTTAGCAAGTTAGTGACTGAATGCAGAAGCTTTTACTTCCAGATCATGTAATTTAATACAGACCTGTTGGTAATGACCAAAAGTAATCACTTCTTTGTAGCCTACATGAACTAGCGGTCTTGATCCTGTCCCTGATGGCAGGTGTTCAGTCAGAAGACTCGTAACTGTAGTTGGCAGCTTTATGGGATTGAAGGACTGCATTAATATGATGATGAAATTTCTCTCTCATGTGTAAGGAATCCTGTTGCCTGTACTGTTGTATTACTCAGTAGAGAATTTAAACACTGTACTAAACACTAAAAGAAATCAGTTAAATAACATATGCATATTTTTCCCCTTTAAATAATAAAAAAGGAGGCTGAAAGAAATACTCTAAGAGAATTAGAAGTGAATTATATACAAGATTTCTTTGCATGCGAAAAAAGACCTGTTGTGTTTTTTAACTTCTCACCCTCCTTTTTCTTTCCTGAACCCCCTTCAGAAAAGGGTTCAGTGTTTGGGGGAGAGGTTCAAAACTCTAAAATGCAAATACTTATTAAAAGATGTGTTGCAGTCAGTTACTGCAATCCTGAGACATTGATTGCTTACACAAGTTCTTGTGTCTTCTGTTGAATGACAGTTTCTGCTCAAATGTGGAAATAATGCATCATATGGTACCTAAGTAACAAGTGATCTTAAAGGAATAAAATTGTTTACGTGTCATTAAAATGTTTCTTATGAAATGCCTTAAAGGAATAAACTGTAACACTTCTGCAGAACCCTAATGTTCTCTTGTACAGGAATTTCTATATTACTTGGTGTTTTGGTTTTGTGTTTTGGGATTTTTTTAAGCAGTTTCTCAATGTGTTTAAAAACAAACAAGTGCATCTTCAGGAGAAGGGGAGTAACATTATTTGCCGCTCACCTTTGGTGTCTTCTCTTTCATTCTTTGGAACTGCAACCCACAGATGGTTCTTTTGAGCGAGTAAGATGCGAAGTCAGTTGGCCACAGGGTCAGGCTTCTATTTTCTTCTCCCTGGTCCTGACTTTTGTCAAGTTGCTGAGTATGTATATTTGACACTGCAGGATTTTTTTTTTCTTGACTAGCTTTTGTAATAAATGTCATTGCATGTTGGATTAAGGAAAGATCTCGGTTGTAGGTACAAGATTTTACTTTATCCAAAATGCTTTTCACGTGGCTTCATCTCTGTTCACTTGTATGTTTAGATGTGGCCAACTGAATGACTCAAGAATGGGTGCTGAAGTGGGTGTTCATGAGCCAGAGCTGGTGCTTAGTGCTAGTACGGTGGTTAGGTTGGCTGCCTGTGCACTGAACCATAATTTCTGCAATAATATCCAGTTAACCCACTTCTGATGCTGTCATTAAGCACTAAAGTACTCTGGCATTTTTCTGCTTGTGTACATATTCTTGAACTGTAATATATGCAGTGCTGGGGATATCCTTGTGACTGCTGATTTTGCCAGGGTAGGCTTGCAGGAGCAGACCCAGTAAGATTTGTCTATGTTCTACTTTTCCCTTCCTTTTAGGTAGGACTTTCTGAGAGCTTTCTAGTTAGCAAGTTTTGTGTGCTACTGGTTCATGGTGTTGCGAATCATGTTCAGTTCATCTGTGCCGCTGATACAGAATTCGGGTATCGGTGCACAGATGGACTGGGTGGAGAACTGTTTGACCCTAATGATGTTTGAAGTGTAGCGACAGCAGAGGGCCACTTCTGTTGCGGCATGCTTGTGTGTAAGTCACTTCTTGATCTAGATGGAGGGACGGAGAAATTGAGTCAGCCAGTAGTGTGGTAGTGGAAGGTGGAGCCTTTCCAGTATAGCCCAGCTTAGTCTGAATGTTACTCTTTGGTGAAAACTGTTTTGGCTTTTTTAGTGTAAGTATTTTCTTCTTTTGGGGCATCTTTCTACTTTGCACCGACCACAGCATTAACTGACAGCTTTGGCAATACCAGCAAGGAGCCTAGAACAGGCATATACTGAAGTTCTTCCTGGGTTTGCTTTTGTAGTCACTAAGATAAGATAGTAGCTTGGATATTCCTCCTTAGAGGACTTCAGTCTTGCTGGCAGTCAGTCCAGTGCCTTGCGTAAGTATTACGTTCGTTTAATTGCATTAGGCATGAAGTAGTTGTAAATGAAGGGATGACATTGGGTTATAGTATCTGTAGGACCAAAATGAGACTTTCTAGGATGACTGACCGATGGGAGAGAAATCTGACGGAACAGCCCATTAGTCAAAAGAATGATGAAAGAGCCCGTATGTTATGATTCGATACAGAATTGTGTAAAATATTGGAATTCTTCTGGTTTTTGCTTGAAGCTATGATATTCCCCCCCCAATATTACAATGTGAAAGTTGTTGATTCTTGGGCAGATACTCTTGCAATGTAAGTCTAGAGAACATTAAAATGTGTCAGGCTTTCTCCCTACTTTGAAATAATATTTTTTTACTGGATGCTGTTTTAGTTACCCAAAGTGTTGCTAGTGATGATTTTTAGAAAAAAAACAAAACAACAAACAAAAAAACCAAACCAAAACATTTTCTAAATGTTTTACTTCAAAATACAAACATGAATAACTTCTTTTTTTGTAGTTGTGAAGTTTCTGTTAAGTAAGTTCTGAAAGTAACCCATGCTGGATTCGAATCAATAGACCAAACCATCAGATTACAACATAATGTTGCTTTATTGTGCTGCTCCGTAAACCTGCTTCTGTGTTTGTTGCAAGCATAACCTTTATGCTTTTGTTTACATTGTAGGAAACACAGTTCTAGCAATGAGTTTTTTCATTTAACTCTAAACATCTTTTTATTTTGTTAAATTTAAAATTATTAGGTTTTGCTATGTTATGTTTTTAAAGATATTTTTTGCATACTGCTGCTCATATTTCAATAAACAAAACAAAAAACCCACAGATTTTTCTGATTTCCTTTATCTGTAACTCAGTACGTCTCAAATATTTGCTTACAAGGGTTGATTTATGACCTGTTGTAACTCTTGCTGCTGATGCCTTGCCGTGTACATACTCCTTCTCATACAAATGTGATCTTGTAATTTTAAAAATACTTGTCTATAGCTTTTTGGTAATGCAAAAGCTGCAGTGCTCTCGGAAGCAGAGACTAAATTATTTCATTAGCTTGAGTTCTTTTTTCTTGTAGAATGCAGCCAGCCAAAACGGTATCAATTTGTCGGTATTTATAAAAATATTTAAATTGGTAGTACAAAAAAGGTTTAACCGTAAGACTTCAGCAACAGTCTTGATTATTGTATTGGGGGTGATTGGTTTTTTTTTACCATTGTGACTGACCATAACGTTTTTAAACAACCATCAGTACGTCTGAATGTGTAGAGCTTTACACTGATGACCGATAGCCTTTTCATTGAAATGAAGGCTGTTTGAATATCTCTTGAAACTCAAGTACTGTTCCAATAAAATGGAAATTTAGGAGAAGTTTTAGTGAGCTGTTCTTTTGCTGTCTGCTAGCCTTATTTTTTAAGATTGAGGGGAAAGAACTTTTCTCTTGTTTACCAAGATGCTAGAGAAATAGAGGTTGAAGTAGTAATTGATGGTGTGCACAAATAAAATCTCTGTTTTTTGTGTAGGATGAGTACAAAAATACTGAATCCCAGTTCCACAGGGATATTCATATAAGAACTACAGAAAGGACAAATTATTTGTTTAGCGTAAAACTGAAAGAGTAGTGTTGATACTGCGTGATCTTGCCTGTGCTTCCTGCTTTGGGATTTAGTTTGGCTGGCGGGCTGCCACCTTGCAGTAGTGCTCTGTGATGTTCTCATACCTTCTCAGTAATAATAGCTTTTTTCCTCTGAATGTGCAACTGCACTAGATTAAGGAGCATCCAGTCACTCGGGTAGTAATTTTTTTGTATCTCCTGATACAGTTTTGATGTTTTGGTTCCAAAATAATGATTGCCATGTAAAGTTCCTAGAAGACTTACTATGATAGTGTTGCCCTAAAATCAGGGTGCTTTTACCTGGTGTGCATTACCTAGATGATACAGTCTAATTTGTGAGTTAACATCTCAATTTAGATGCTGCAGTGGCTTGTTGGCTTTCCAGGAACTGCATATGGACATGTATTAACAGGTATCTATGTCAGTAAAACCCTACCAACCAAAAAAATCTTGGTTATTAAAAGCTTTAAGTCATTATTTTATAGAATTGAAGAGTTTTTGTTAATCTTGCTAGTCTTTCTCTCTGGGGAGTTTGAAGGTATAGTAACAGTTGATAATTACATCTCTGTGAGTAGCTAGCCAAAGTAATCTGTGAAATTGTTCATTTATGGGTTGTTTTTTTTTTTCAGAAGAGGAAAAAAAGCTTTGGGTGAAACCCACTTCTTCCACCCCCAGTCTATCCTGCGTTGTGTGTTAAATGAGTCAGGGGCTACTTCTGCTCACTACTGTGTAAAAAGCAAATCTCTCACTGCCATTTAAAGTAATTAAACATTGGGTGTCCCATGTCCTGTGCCAGGAGAAATCTGCCTTTCTGGTCCTGGAGTGCTCCCTGCCCTGTTGTCACCAAGGGCTGTGCCTTCTCCGACACCATCGCAAGAAATCCTACTCGTTTAGAAAAACTCACAGAAGTTGGGAAAATTTGGGAAATTATTTGAACTGTAGATACTCTGGCCAGAGGGCATTGGTGACTGGAGTGAGAAGTCAAATTGCTTTCCCCAAGTAAGCACTTGGTATCATGGAAATACTGATTTAATTTAGATGCTAAATTCAGTGTTTTGGCCTCTGACTTAGAACGTGTGTTTTTCCAGACACTGCTAGTGTAAAACAAACCATTGGACTGCACTCGGTGATGACACTGGCTCTAGTTTCCTTTTAAATCTTAAGCATTGTTCATCTCCTGACTGAAGATGCAGAGCAAGCCATCTTCTGTGTGTACTGAGGCATTTGTAAAAAGTCCCAAAGTACCTGTGAATTGTCAGCCACTCAGTTAAATGTAAATGTTTTTAGATACTGCATGGTCTTAATGCTCAATTAGAACTGGCGAGAGAATTGGCTTATGCTGATTAGTGTTTTTTTAGTCAGGCAGCATTAGCGCTTCGGGTTGGTACCATTCAACACAAACATTCGTTCCCCGCAGTTGTGGATATCTTGTGTCTAAACTTTGAAGTAAAGAAACGTCATCCTCTGCATTTTTATCATAAGCGCAGTAAAGGTGATTGTCTGCAGCTCTGTAGTGTGAATTCTCACTCCAGCAACCTGCACATTTAAAAATGAAGTAGAAGAAATCTGCATACTGTTAAGTAGCTTACCTAGGCTGAAAAAATGAAGCGTATGCAAGCTATAGAGTAGGGATATGAGACTCTTGCATCTGTCCCCGGGCTTCCTGTTGTGCTGTGGGAACAGCAGAAGAAAGTCACAGTAGAAAGCAATTTTTTTGGGGAAAAAACCCCTCTATTAATCCCACAGCATAAAACCGTTACCAAAGCCACTGAAAGGACTCTTTGGGTCCTAATGTCTTGTTGCATCTCCCAGATGTTCAGTTGTTCTTTTCCATGACTTTCCACCTCCTGCAGGTTGGGAGAAGGGTCCTTCAGCCTTGTAAGAAATGTCACTTTGAAGTCTCTGTTCCTTTTATGTGTGCTGTCCCCTACCCAGGTGAAGGGGACTGTGTAGGGGACTGTGTGCTTGTGTAGCTATGGCCACCTGACTGCTCATGGGGAGTGTGTAGGACACTCATTCTTGGCAGAATATTTGTATCCTGAGCTGCTTGTCCAGGTTTTCAGACACGCTGGGGGAAACGGCATGTCACGCCTATTTGTTGCAGGTAGACCGTAACCCACAGTCTGACTCTGTGCCATGTTTCTGTATTTACCACCATTTTCTTCTAAAACCATTGTGAGAGGTCTCCCCAAAGTCCAGCACAGTCAAAGGACTAGACCTCAAGATGCTGACCAAGAAACCTCTAGGTGATGGAGTTCTGGTGGCGCATTCATATTAAAAGCGGGAGCAAACCTGAATAAAAGACACCTTGGCCTGAGCACAGACACATGCAGTACTCGTGTGGTGGGTGCTTCAGTGTTTTATAATTTTCAGGCAGTTTGTGTCAAATTCCTTTTGAATATACCGTTCTTGTGAACTGCCTTACAGGGCCGTGTGTCCAAGTGTGCTGTACGAGTACTTCTGTAAGCAAGGTTTTTTAGCTGAGTGCAAACCCCAGGGAAGGTCTGGCTTGGGGTTCTCTGAATCCTCCTGTTCTCTGCTTCTGAAGGTAGGTCTGAGGCCGCAGTTTCACTGGCTGGTAAATGCGGTTGTAGGGCAGGTGAGGGTCCAGTTAAAAGCAAACATTGCATCTGCTGACAAAGTAGAACGGTGAAATAACAAAAAAAAATCAGTCTGAAACTTAATTCCAGCATTGTGGAGGCAGGCAATCTATCTCAGCAGAGATGTCTTGCCAGGCGAGACATGTCTTATTCACTGCTACCCTAAGTGGTAATCATCTGCCCTTCTAAGGAGGGCAAGAAGCCAGCATGGTGACAGTGTCCTGTTTTCTGAGCGTGATGGTCACCCCTGATCTAGAACAAGCAGTTGCTGTTGCACAGTCCTGCAGCGAGCAGTTCTGCATGAACATCTCCGTTGAAGGAGCTCTGCTCCAGAAGAACACTAGAAGTGTTCACTTTAGTGCAAGAAATGAAGATGCAGATCTATAGAAAATCACAAGAAGCAGGTTAAACTGTCGTGTATCCAGAATTTTTGCTGTGCTGGCCACAATGCTTCCCTTAAATGTGTGTGATTGGGGAAGCTGCTAACAAGCCAGACCAGCTCTGGCTGCCAAGTCGGTTTATGCCAGATCAATCGGTTCTGTATTTAATCAATTAACTCTCTGTGTTGCTGTTTGAACAGTGCTTGCTGGAAGGAAGAGAAGCGGGATGAAAGCAGCAAGGCAGCGCGTCCCGAGGGTGGTCGCGGGCAGCTGCGTTGCCATACATCGCCTGGAGCCCACCCGCCTCCTGCTCGAGCTGGTTTTGGCACGGGAGGACGCTGCCATCAGAGGAGTGCGCTGGGTTACCAGGGGCTGGGCTGCTCCAGGCCGGGGCGGTGGCTGCGGGAACGGCAGCGGTGTCGTGGAAATGCTGTAGGTGCCCGAACCCGCTACAGGCGGTGTAGGACGCCTGACGCAAGGTAAAGGTCTGATGAGGACAAAACAGTGCGTAGCTTTTATACATACCAGCAAATTTGTGTGAATCTCAATTTTTTTCAATCTCAAAGTCTTGTGAAAATTCAAACTCGTGTTCAGAAAATAAGCCTACTTAGTTGTGAAATCCCTCCCACAAAGACAAACTCTACAACTGCTTCACTCCCACGGGGACATGAGGCGAGGGGTTTGGGGGGTGAGGTCCTGAGAAGTGGAAGCTGTTGGGTCATCTCCAGCCATGTTCTTGCTCCTCACAAGCGAACTCCTTGCCTTGGCGAGCTCGGGCTGCCAGGGTAGTGAGTGGCAATGTTTCCAGCGGACTCTGGTATTATATTTTGCATTTTTTTACCTCTGTAGCTCATTGCCTTGACTAAACGAGAGGAGACAGGTTTGCTGCTTCTCACAGCCAGTGTTGGTGGTGTTACTAGTGCAGCCTGCTAAGCGGGATTATAGGCTGTAGTTTAAAATACAGGGAAGATAAATGCTGACTCTTTTTTCTGTTAAACCTTAAAAAAAAAAAAAAAGGCAATTCTTAAAATTAACAACTCTTGTTCTAAGGGCATTACTTTTCTTTACAAATACCTTTTTTCCATTTTCTTTTTGAAGTTGCGTACCTGTTACTGCAAACAACCCATTTATTTCCAGGACCAAAGAAGTGCAGTATAATCCAACTGTTTCTGCGAAATCTCATTTTCTGAAGTCTCTTGGACTTAGGAACTGCTGTCAGCAAACTCATGAGCCTCTCGAGAAAGCTCTGAGCTGTGGGGGTGATTCCAACTTTAGTGCTGGATTGGAGGAATTTGAGAGACCATGCAAAAGAGACTCTGCTGTAAGAGCCCAGGGGAGACTTGCGTCCGGAGGTCTGCGAGATCTTGGGTCTCTGGTGAACACTCGCGCTCTAAAAGATCTTTATAGAAGGATTTCTCCTGAAGTTTCCTGTACGAGATTAGAGGTAAGTATTGTCTTAAACCTGGAAGTGCAAATTTAGGAGTGAGGAGGTTGCGTCCACAGAGATAGCTCACCAGTGGTAGGTACTACAGGCACTGCCTGGGCAAATGCTGAGCTCCTCGGGGAGGAATTTTGTACTGCCAGGAGGGCACAAGGGAGGGGGAGATGAGGGGGGAAAAAAAAAAGGCTTACCAAGGTGTAACTGTGTGTGTAACTTGCCCGAGAGACTTTCTGTGTGGATTAATGGATTTAAACTAAGCTACTTTGCTTATACCCGTAGTTTCTGTATTTGCTTATTTGCTCAGGGTCCTATGAATTAAGGTTTGGAAGAAACAACCTCCTAAAGCCAAATGCACTGTGAACACAATCCAGCTGCGTCTTCCTATGATCTGCTCAGTGTGATGTATCTGCTGGTGCTTTACATGTTCTGAATGCTAAGTAGATGAAGCTCCTGGCTCTCAACAGGTTTAGGAGAATGAGGACCATGGTCAGAGTGGCGTTCAGGGAGGGACGGTGCCTGGGCAGAGCAGAACTGAACCTCTTGCCCCACGCGTCTGCTGGGATCAGGTCTGGCCCTGTGCTGTGCGTGTGTGGCGGACATCCGCTTGTCACTAAGAAATCGGAGCCTGCTCAGCCTCTTCAGCCATTCTCTGGCATCAGTCTTGGTAAGTTTGGAAGGACAGAAATACTGAGGAGTGTAACTAAACCCTCACTCTTGTTAGCGCTCGCCAGCGGCTTTATGCAAGTCCTCAGCCTTTTCTCTTTGTTTTCTTAATGGAAGCTGAGTAGCGGAGGAGCCTTCATCTTGGTGATTCCTGTTTTGAAGTGGTGTCCTGGGACAAGGGCTTTTAATTTCTTTTGAAGATACTGATAGAAGAAAACTCATTAGAGCAAGTGCAGTTACAAATTGCTGTGGCTCTTGTGGTTTGACACCGGTTGGGAGAGCAGGATCATGCAATGCAGCGTTGCTTGCTGCTTGGTCGTGAAGCACCAGGGCATTTACCAGCCTGAGGCATCCCAAACAGACGTGAAATATTTAGCTGTTGGGATTTATTCTTTGCCTTTTGCCCTGCTGTGTAGTTTGACAGACCTGCGAGTCCTTCAGATGAGTCCTTTCCAGGCATCAGTTTTGATGGCCACGTGGTGTGGGGTGTACAAAACGCTCAGCTCCCTGTTTTTGTTTGCAGAAAAGGGAAATGCGGGAGGGTGAATACCTACAGAAAAGCCCACCACAGCCCACCTAGAAGTAAGAAATGTGAGAAGGTGGATCCTGCTGGGTCCCTGAAATGTTAACAAACCCAGTGTTCAGGCGGAGCAGTGGGATGAGTGAACTCTGAAGGTTGGGGTGCTCTTGCAGAGGAGCATCATGCTGTCGGCCCCTCCTGGGTTACTCAGTACCAGTGCTGTGGCAAACTCCCCATGGGCAGTGTCTGTGCCAATGGCAGCTGGGTGCAAAACCATCTGGACTAAGAGGTTAAAGCCAATAGACTGAAATATGACAATAGTAATGATCTGTCAGAAGCGTGGCATCAGATGCGAAAGCTCTTGCTGCTTCCATGTGCAGGTGATGAGCTGTTTCCCTGGCTCAGAGGAAGAAGAGTCAAAACCTGATTTAACACACACAGGTCCTGATTCAGCAGAGCACATAACCATGTATTTTGAGTGTATGGATGCTCTCCAAAGCGTTACAGGAGCCACTCATCCTTCGAAAGCAAAGCGTATAATTAAAAACCTCTCTGAACTGGGGCCACCCCGTTTCTCACAGCACCATGTCCCCGATTTCTGGTATGTCACTCGTCCTTCGTGTTTTAGCTTATTGACCTCCAGGCTGCCTTGAAGAGAAGCCAGCAGGCAGGAGGCTGCTGCAGGGCTGCGGGCGTCGAGAGGCTGTTTTGAAAGGTGCATTCAGCAAGTGGGCCTTGCCCTAAAGACCCAGTGGATGGTGTGTGTGTGTCAGGGGCAGGAGCGTGACCGGCAGAAGGTGAGGGGCAGGGGTGGAGTACACATTTGGGACCCCACGTGTGTCGTGCACCTAATAAACCAGTTACAACAAGTGAATAAACGTCTGTGGGTCCCTCCCTGGCATGCCTGTGGTCGGGAAGTGGGTTTTATGGTCAGTTTGATTTTTGGGCTTGATGAAGGAGAAGATATCAGATATCTTCTGTACGTATGTTTCAGACATCAGTTAAAATGTCTTTAATAAAGCTTTCCTGTGTAATAGAAAGGATTCTGGGTATTGATGAGAGTGACACAGGGCACGCATAAAAGCTTTCCCAGTAAATCAGCTGGCACTCTAAGCGTGACAGGTTCTTTGGGGGTATTACTCCAACTATCAGGCTGTAGAGAAAAATGGGATTATTTTCAGGTTATTCTTGAACATTTAAATAAAGTACAGTAGGGTGCAATGCAACATGTGCTTTATCAGGTTCTGAGGCTTTTGCCAGCAGAAAATCTTAGACCAAACTCATTGTGGCTGATAGCTGAAAACAAGCTGTTACTTAAAAATAAAGAATACCTGATTTGATAAAACTCGATTTATTCAAAAAGGGCTGAGATAAACACACTTGAATTTATTCTCCATTTCTACATTAATCACCTGGAATTACACCAGTTAAATTTGGTTCAGAGTAGATAAAAATTGGCCTCCTATCGAGGAATAAGTTAAACCTGTTCATACAGTAGTTTAACTTGAGTATAATAAAACATGGTAACCAAGACAATGACATGGAAGTGTTATCAATGGTGCAATTTCTGTGTTAAAAAAAAAAGACTTGCAAACAGGTTCCCATGTACACACATTTTAACTGTGTGCGTGAGTGCGAGCCTGTATGTGTATAATTGCATTGTAAAATCTATTCATTTGGATTAAATAAGTTCTGTACGTATATACACACAGCACTTCTGCTGTACGCTGCGTGTTAAGAACAGGCTTAGGGGCACAGCGTCTGACACCACTTGAAACCTGTTCTTCTGATCGATGATCCGCTAGCGAAAACTGGAGCAAAAGTAGGGTTCAGGACTTTGATGCTTCTGGATGGCTGCAATTCAGTTGTATGTTCAGCTGCTGGGGATAAAAAAGAAAAGCAAGCCCTTTCCCCACTGTTAGTGGGAGACAGAAATACTGCTTTGGGGTTCATGCAGTTGGATCTGGAATTGTGCTGTAACTGCAAGTTTATTAACAATCAGCATCTGTAAAATAGCATGTCAGCTAACAAGGTTAAGCAGAAGCTCTTAGAAGAAAATCAGACAGCTAGTAATGTAAACTGGGGAGTTTTGCCGGTGATCAGTGTTGAATCAAACTGTTGCTGTATTGATAAAGCATGCTTCTATTTGTTCTAGATTTATATAAAAAGCAAGGAGTGGAGATATTGTGCATTAAAGCAACTGCTCCCATAAAACTGTTTTATGGCTTTCAGAAGTTATCTACTTTATGTACTGAACTCGGAGCACTCTGCTCTCCCCTTTAGTTAGTTTACATGCTATTAATTTTATTTATTTTCTCTCCTTCTTTCTCCCCGTCCTGATTACTTTGGTGTCATGCCGTGGCGAGTAATTTCCTTTGTAGCTTTAGAAAGTTGAAAGCAAATTCCTTGGGTATTTAGTGTTTCACGGAACTGGTAACTTAAAACCCGATCGACGATGCAGTAAAACATCAAAACCGCCCTTAACAGAATCACAATCAAAAGCCTAAAATAAACATTTCTCGTTTTCTCCTCCTGCCTGGCAGGACTCCCGCTGCATTACCACGCAGTTTCAGCAGCAGCTGAGAGAAAGGAGTCTGGAAAGTAAACTCGTACCCTCAGCGTGGAGCCGTTGGGTAAATATACTGCGGTTTCTTACATTTGATGCTATGGTTTCACAACCGTGGGTAACAAACTCCACCAGATGCCCAAATCAGAGATTGCTGTTAATGCAAATGTCCTCGTATGGACACTGAATGGGTGGATGATGACATTTGCATACGTATAGAGCTTAATCTGGAATCACGGGGCAATTTTGTTGCACAAAACCGTATAAATTTGCTGAAGAATTCTCTCTCGAGTTCGTAACAGAGCTTTTTTATTTACAGCTATTCCCATTTGCACACAGCATATTTTTCAGCACTCTTTCCCTGCGATGCAGCCTGCTACGCTAAAGAGGGTCGCATCCGTTCACGGACACGGGGCGATAACGCCGTGTTGCACTGGGTCTCGGGTGCCTGCTACTGTCGTGAGACATAGCTGCTCGCTGGTGTCAGACAGCCTGTGTCCTCCACGGGCTCCTCGCTTCCCTGAGCGATCTGTCGTAAGGAAGAGTAGCAAAAAAAGAATTTTTGAGCTGGCAGTTTATGAAGAGCACAATGAGCGTCACAGTCAAGAGCAGAAAGAAAAACAGAATGATGTAAGTCACCAGGTCTGGTTTATTTATTTCCCCTTCTTTTAACGCCCTGGCTGTCGACATGTAAAAAGCGGAGGAGCTGACGGGTCTCGGTGTGCCGCTCAGGTAGGGTGTGTTGGTCTGAATGATTAGGTGAGCTTCAGTGGCACTGGTTGAATTTAGCAATTCACTATACATGTTCTCGCTTAAATTTCCTCCACGGTAGAAGTAAAGCAGGAGAGCAAACACAGTCAGTCTTTGGCATAGGAAAGGGATAATGTTCCTGCTTGTAAAAGGCTGAAAACCAGCCGCATTTTGTCTAAAAGCAAATTAATTCACTTTCATGGGTCAGTGACTTTCTTTTAAATCTTCTTGCCTCATATTTACAGCATTCATCCACAAATATTAATCAAAAATGATACAGGTACCTCGTGTCCTGGCCCTCGTTCCCCCAGCACACCTCTGTTGGGGAAAAGCCCTGGATCATCTGCTGGTCAGCCGGGACGGGCTGGGAGCTCCAGCAGTCTGCTGGGACGAGAAGCTGGGGCTCTGCTCCGGGAATCTGCCGAGATGCTCCACCTGCATGGGAAAAGGCTCTCCCTAACCCAGCTCCGGTGCTGGCAGCCGGGCAGAGGGGAGCCCAGGCTTTGGCTGGCAGCACTCACTGTCCGTGGAGGGAAGGCACGATGGATTTCCAGCTGGTTTTCAGGGGTGGGATGCACACAAATCCGGGGTGAAATGGCATCTGCGGGGAGAGGCAGCTGCTGCTTTGAGGTCCTGCTGAATTTGCTGTCGCGGTTCTCTGCCTCGGGAGGCTCCGTGCTGTTGAAATCCTGGTGCTGTGAAGCATCGGTTGACTTTCTTAATCCCAGTTAACGGCGCACTGTGGAGCCGATGGTAAGAGGCTGAGCTTTCTGCTTGAGCTTTCCAGCTACTGCTTTCAGTTGCTTTGAGAAAAATTTAAAAAAAAATATATATAAGTTGTCTAATGTCCCTTTGTTTAAAAAAGAAACACCCAAAAAGCCCCCTGTAAATGAGGAGGGCAGGTTGGTTCTTCGGAAACCTCCTCTCTGCCCTGGGCTGAGCCGAGCTGTGAGGTGGGACTGTGCAGGGTGCTGTCAGACGTGACTTTTTTCCCCCCGACAGAAGCTCCGCCGCAGCGTCACTTGCTACCGTGGGAAGGGGAGAACTGCGTGGTGGTGCCGACCGGCTCTGCAGCCCGTGGTGCATCTGGCAGTGACACGATGCTAAAAAGGAAGAGATCTTCTGATAAAGCCCTGTGAGTGCCGGCGGCTCTGGCTGGAGGTTTTGAGCTGGGGGAGGGCAGCAAAGAGTGGGACAAAAAGAAGAAAATTCTGTCGAAACCTGTCTGTCTTCCTCAGACCTTTATTGTTAAAATCTAGAGTAATCAGAAAATGCCCTTTTTTTTTTTTTGCCTTCCCCTCCTTCTGTATGGTCGCCAGCACTGTCTCCAGCCTGACAATTAGCATGTTAATTTTTTTTTTTTTCATCAAATTGCTTTTATGCTGCTATTAGCCGCTGGATGCTTGCCAGCTCCCTCTCACCATCTCTCACTCCCATGTATCAGATAAGTGCTGTTAATACTTTTATTTTAACGCATTGCAACTTGAAAAAGGGGCAGGGGGCAGAGGCGGGGGCGAGAGGAGCGAGGAAGAGAGGAGCGCTTGGTGCCTGTGAGAGGCAAGGGCGAAACGCCTTCCCCAGTCCCAGGGTGCTGATCCAAGCACGCGTTACAGCTGCTTGTGATGAGATATGGAAGCCAACAGTCCCGGGTGGTTAAATGTTTCAATTAGCATAATAAAATGTTTCTGCTGGACAGGGGGGAATGAAGAGAGAAGAAATCTTCTGGTAAAATTTAAATCAAATAATGCCTCTGCTACAGGGCAACACCTTCTGAGACCCCGGCCAGCGTGTTCCTCATCTCCTGCCAAGCTCCAGGTGCTCCAGTTAGACCCCTTGTGCCTCCAGCAGCTCTGCTGGGGCGGGTGAAGGCTGTCACATCCCTGTTCACCTCCTCCGGCATCTGTCCTCAGAAAAGCCGCTACCCGCGTGTTCACCTCCAAGTCGTGGGGGACCTTTTGAAGTCACACAGAGATCTTCCTCTAAGGCTTTCCTGATTTTTGTTTCTCTTTTTTTCTTTCATTTTTTCCCCCGCTTTTTCAGCCCAAATGAGCTGGCTCTTCCACATGCTCCTCTCCAGGGAGGCTGGGGGCCTCTTTCCCTGCCCGTACCCCATGCTCCTCCCGGGACACGTCTCCTGCCCGCGGAGCCGCAGCAGTTACACCTATTTACTCTGTGCGGGTTCAGAGCACAGGACACCGAGGCAGGCAGCCAGCACGGGGGTTGGAAAAATCAACAGAGTCATAAAAAAAGCTAATACAGTTTGCAACTGTTTTACCTATTGTGTCTCCATGAAATAGGAGAGTTTGTGAGCAGTGGCGTGACATGGATGCCCGGAAGGCTGGATGTCTTCCCAGGACCACCCCATCTTCAGCTCTCTCCTGCCTGGACTGTTTTTGAGTTTAACCAAAATTTACGTCCTTTTTAAATTTATTTATTGTTTTTATTAGTCTGTAGAAAAAGCAGGAAGGCCTCTGGGGGCCGAGTCCTATAACTAGCGTGGACAGTCTTAATGTTTCCCATACTTTAGCAAAAAGTTGGTTGTAAACAGCCTCTCTGCAAACGTTACCAGCTCTGCAGCGGGGAGGAAAAGCACGACAGAGGATGCCCGTGAATTTCGCAGCCGCGGGTGCATTTTCTCCCCCATGGAAGCAGCGTGCTGTTGGCAGCCCTGTGGTGCCCTGCTGGATGGCTCGGAGTCAAGCTGGACAGAGGTGGAGAAGGAAAGGCTCTGCACGGGTGGCTCCTCGGTGGCCCTGTGCTCATCCTCCTCCTCCCCCCGTCCCTCGAGCCTGCAGGGACCACTCCCCTGGGCCGTCGGAGGAGTCCCTGGAGGTGGACGGGACCTCACGCCGATGGGACACTGCTGGGAGGGGACAAGCGGGCTGTTTGCTCTGCCAGGTTGGTGCCTCCACACCACCTTGCGCGGCTGCGTGTCTCTTCCCTGCAAACATGGGGTGCCCCCTCTCAGCCTCCTTCTTCCACCCCTTTTCACCTGCAGGTTGCAAGCGGACACAGAGCCAAATCTTTATTTATTTTTTTCCCTTTTTACTCCTACGAAACGTTCGCTCTCGTTCTTGCAGGGCTTGTTTTCTGCCCCGAAGATACGATAGTTCAGCTCCAGTGCTAGCGCTTTGGCTGCGCACCATTGCTGGTGGTCACGCTCCGACCACCCGGAGCTGGGATAAACCCTCCGGGTGTTTTACAAGCGCCCTGTGTGCACGCGGGCTCGGGACTGCGCAAAACCCCTCCTGCTGGCTGGCTGGCTGAGGCTGATACAGAAACTGATGGGAAGCTCTGGGAGCAAGTCAGATGTGTTTTCTGTAGTTCTGTATCCAGGCTTAATCTTAAAACAGCTAAATTGCCATAAATAATACCTTAATTGCAAAAATGTGAGCTGATCTTTTCCCTTTGTTCTTCTTAATTTAGAAGAGCTTTTAAAGTCTTCAGTTCCTTCTAAATTTTGCTCATTAAGTTATTTCTTATTTAGTAGCTTTGCTGTTATTGTTGCTTGTTTTCTTTTTCTTTTTTTTCTTAAGGTTTCCAGCATTTAATACTTGTTTTGTTAGTTTTTGAGTGTGCACTGGCAGTGGTGCTGCAAGGACAAACACAGAACATCTGACGCTGCCTGGAGTTTAACAATAATAAACTTTTCAGTGGTGCAATTTCTGGCGTGTTTGGAAGTTGGGTCAGCATCGCTGGTGGCATCATGGGGACAATCCCAGGGCTGGAGAGGCTCTCTGCCTCCTCTGGTCTCGCCCTCCCCTCTGGGCATGTCTTCCCCCAGCTGCATTCAAGAGCAAGAGGTTTCATCTGGGAGATGTTGGAGCCTCCTGCAGCCCCAGCTGACCCCAAGGAATTTATCGATGGTCAAGGTGACCTGGTGGCAGTTCTGGCCTGAACTCACTCGAGTCTTGCCATAGCGTGAAATAAATAGTGGCATAAATGATCCAGAGCAGAAAGAAGGGAAAACAGAGTCTGCGATCCTCAGGACCGTTCAGCTGCTGCTCTTGGGGCTGGCAGGGCGATCGTGTTGGCTTTTAAGAGTCTTTCAGCCAAGCCACCACCAAATCTGATCCAAATCTTAGCAGGTGGGAACTGCTCAGGGTTCAGCCGTGCAGTGGAAAGCTGGAGCCTTTCCCCATTTCCAGGCTAGTAAATAATGCATGATCTCTCTCTTACACGCTTACTCAACCTCTGTCATGACAAATATCAACCGAGGGAAATGAAAGTGGAGAGAAACATTATGTTTCTCAGTAATGCAACCGTTTACAATCTGCGTTACGATCCTTCTGCTCTCAGGAGTGAGCGGCAGTCGGTGGGTTGTTTCTATTAGCAGACCAGAATGCAACAAATCATAGGCTGTAACTTTCCAGTGCTGCATAAAAGCAGCCTTAAAACCATATAAAGGAAAGGAAATAAAAATAATATACAGAGATTATTTCCTGTTTTAAACACTCCAAAGAAAAGTGCTTATTTCCAGGTGCCTTAGAGTCAGGTATGAAGGATGGTATTTTCAAATGCAGGGGCATAAAACTAAGCACTAGACACCTCATCTGGAGGTCTTGCCTTTGCTGCTTAAATATGAGGCTGGATGCCTGGAGAAATTGGCCCAAGTGCAGAGATGTCTAGAAAATATTTTGCTTCAAAAGAGCCTGTGTATGCTATTTAAAACTAACTTCTAACATTACGTTTCTCAGGGCATGTTTGTACCAGCTGAAGTAGAAGCATCAAGAAAGCTTCCAGAGAAGTCTGTGAAACAAGGGAGCTTGTGTGCATTTTGTCAGGGCTGGATCCAAATCCTTCGTTCTTCTCTGGGTTGTGAGGAGCATCATGACTCACCAAGGCATATTCCGCCGGGGACAGAGAATAAGCATCCTGCACCTCCTGCCATCCAGGTAAGCTTTGCCACTGCTCAAGTGGACTTAGGGAACTGACTGGCGAACAGTGACATCATCCCGGGCTCCCTGCCTTCCCATCACCCCTCCAGCTTACTGCAGCAGCCCGACAGAGCTTCAGAGGGGCTTTGCAGTGCTAGAAGCTTCATGCATAGCAAGAGATTTTGTGTCCTTGTGTGGTAGCTATGTAGGTTCCTGTGTCCTGAAGAAAACCGTCTAATTTTTCTCTTTACAATAGCTTGCTTGGTGTATACAGAAGGGAAAGCACCACTGAGTTCCGTGCAGCCAGGGGTGTGTGGGTGGGCGTCCAGCGATGCTCCAGGGGATGCAGCATCAGTACATCCACGCACGTAGCACGTGAGCGGGTGGGTGTGTGAAAGTAAAGGCAAAGGGTGTAATTGTAAAGAAAGGTTGTCTTTGGTACCTCCTTCGCACTTAGAGAACGGGTTTCTGGTCCTGAGGCAGTGGTGTGCGAGCTGAGCTGGGTGCGAAAGGGGATGCAGAGGCAGTGCGGGGCTCTGCGACAGCCCAGCTCTGGGCAGGAGAAAGGCTTCGGCCAGGTCGCTGGGTGTGCATCGGCTCGGTCCTCGGGCAGACATGGGCTGCTGCTCTGCGGGCTGCCCGACGTGTCGGTGTGTTAGTCCTGTCTCTGCAGCACGACGGTGCTCCCCGGGGCTGGCTCTGGGAGAGGGGTCCAAGAACAGCGATGCGCATGGACAGGGCTGCGTGCTGTAGGCAGTGTCTGTACTCCCAGTAATTAACCTCAATTACCGTGGGGTGAATTGTAGGTAGGAAAAGAAGGGATGAAGCGTTACAACTCACTGTGAGGTTTTAGTTTTGAATATGTTTTGCTTTTGGTACTAACAATCCCTTACCAACCTGTAATATGAATAAATGGCAACGTCTGTCCCATCCTGAATGCAGCCTCTGGGGATCAGAAGCGGATTTGGGGAGGCTGTGAGGAATAGTGCTTTTCATGTCTCTCCTATCCGTGCCTCTTCTCAAAGGGAATAAAATGAGTCTTTCTCCAGGCTGCTGCACAAAACACATCCCACGTGTATATATAAAACCCTCCTCCTGCCTGTTCTACTGGTATGCTGTAAAACTTCATGTTGAACCACAATATTAGCTTCATTGTAGGAAATTCCGATCAGGAGGGACTGGGGGGTGCCCATCATCTTTTGAGAAAATGTTGGAACGCTCAGCTAGAAATCCTTTTCTGCTGGCGTTGCCCTACTCCCTGCCTTAAGTCTGCCAGCATTAGGTGTTTGGGATGAGACTAGGGTTGTTCGGGAAGCTTCACAGATTGTCAGAGGATTCTTTTATTAGCAGAGCCTGTCTTTATTCGTGGCTTCTTACTTGTACAACTCAACTGTCCGGTGTCAGAATTTTTTCCTCCTTCTTTGCGGGTGTCTGGGCATGGTCTGTCAGGGTTGGGAAGCTGTGGCTGTGTCTATCAGACAGTAGGTGACAGGTTGGGTAGAGGCCATTCCTCTTGCTTATCTGGTTATTGATTTTTGCTTTTTTTTTTAAGGTCCATACTGATTGTAAATTTTGAGGGGAGTCCACACCAAGTAACAAGGGTGAGTTGTTCAACCTAGGTGATTCCCTAGACATAGATATCGAAGTCTCTTTTACAGAGCAGGGGCACCCCTGCCTCCCTGCACGCATGCCAAGCCCAGATATCTCACTGATCAGGTTCTGTGCAACAAGGTGTCTACTTTGCAGCCGCTTTCCCGGCTTGAAAAACGGACTTGATAATCCCTCCTTACCCTGCAGGGCTCCAGAGGATTAATTACCAAAGGCTGACTCGCAGGTCCTTGGGTGCCCCTCGGCAATAGGAAGAGCAGATCTGATTAGAGAGCAGCACATCACCCTGCTCAGACTGGGCATTAACTTCAGAGCTTTAGGTAAACTTTGTCTGGGGAAGTACAAGGCTCTGAGTGTGGCTGGCTACCGCTTTAAGGCAGATTTCCATCTGTGACTGCAAAAAAACTTGAAGGAAAATTGAACACAGTGTTCCTCAGCAGGCCAGGGAACTGGGGAGTTTAATTGTTTGTGTGCTGCTTAATAAAGCAAAACAGTTTTATAATTTCTCATTTGTCATTCATAACAGTCTGACTCAACAGATCACATTGCTCATTGTTTGTAACTCAAAGGTCTTTTTGGTGTTAAGATAGAAACGTTCTGTAAAACACACAGAGCATCTCTGGAAGCGAGTTCCCTGCCCATGGCAGAAGATGGTCAATCCTCAGAAGAGCCAAGGTTTCCATCAGCTGAACTCTTGTCTCCCAAACTGAAGTAGTCTGTAGGATGGCAGAACAAAAGGATTTGTCTGGTTGGTTTTTTTTGGTCTAAAGCCTTCATTAAGAAAAACAACCTCTTCCCTTTTTTCTTCTCTTCAAAGCCACCTGCATATGTATAAGAAAATGGTAACGTTTTAGCTTCAATTCCTACAGCAGAGCTGGTCTGAAAGGTTGGTACTGTTGACCAAGCATATTCTCCCAAAAAGGGGAAAAATGGCTCATAGACCTGTACGCCAGGTTTCTGTGTCTGCTTATTCCTTCTTCTGTGCTGGAGTCCGAATCCTGGAGAAGGACTTGACATATATTATCAGCGCTCTATGTTTAGGCTCCATTTAAATACGTAGATGACTATGAAGCGTCCCTGCCTGGAGCAGACCCAGCCTTGAATCAGACGAAATCAGTCAGTTTTTCTCACATTCCACATTTCTAAGGCTCCCTATGAACCCAGGAGCACCCTCTCCTTGTTTATATGGGAGGTTGTTGGTCAAGCCTTTATGGAAAGCAAGGTTTGGCTTGGGTTATTTGTGTGTTTGTATAAGCCAGAAAAAAGAGTGAAGCCCAGCTGACCAGCAGAGATAGGAAAAGTAACCTGTGAGTGGCAAACCTGGCTGGCAACATCTGCTGGAGGGGAAACCACTCTTACTCATCTTCTTGGTTCTCCTGTTAGCGTGGCTGAACCTTGTAAATCCTCTTCACCCTCTTCATTAACTCTGATGGCTCGGTGTCTTTGGCTCTCACTGATGAAGTCTGTAGTTGTTACTAGTCAAGGCAAGGCAGCTGCCCATGGTTGCCAAATGGGATGGGACTGGACCGTGCTGGAGCAGCCCTTGCTTCGGGATGCCTTGGAGAGGTGTCCATCGTAGGGCGGTGGCTCATCTGTGAGCATGCAGCATCCTGGTGTTCACTGGCCACCACCCAGCGAGGGTGTAAAATGCCCTCAGCAAAGATGGTCTGAAACTTATGTTTCCTTAATATGCTTGGAAAGAAAATCTATCAGCATGTGCTAAGGGTTATTTTAATAATCTAAAACATTATTGCTTCTGGAACATCTGCTCCTTCATGGAACAAATAAATTTGGTTTAATTTCATTGCCATAACTTAATGGAAATAAATTTGAAAAGCTCAAAAATCAGTATCAGCTAGGATAAAAGTATTATCTTCTTTCATATCTATGACAGTGCTCATGAAAGGACAACTGCATGAAACATAAAGCAAATAGGAATACCTCAAATCTCAGCCCCTTGAAATATTTGCAACTAATGCCTTCCCTTAGTAAAATAAAACTTCAACTGACTTTTAACTTTGCAGAGGAAAGCAGTGTTATCCAGTGCTATTTCTTTTTGAGATGATGCAAGAAGATGTAGTTACTCAGTAATGGTCCTTGTCCAGATAGAGGCAACTAGATTCCCATTGTATTTTAATTAGTTCTCAACCTATGCTGGTGAGGAATACAGTACAGTATTGTTATTAAAATTCATGCTTTATAATCAGTACAGTTAGTGCGGTCTCTGAGAACTGTGAGCTAAAGGACTTTTAATTTTGGTTGTTAGTGGAATTATCTAACTCTTGCTCTCATTTAACCCATTGCTAAATTTTTAAGTAGCGAGAAAGATTGTGATTGTAAAAAGGAATCGTTACGCTGCGATCACAGAGAGAAAGGTTGTGATCCTTCCTGAAGGCTACGTCAGGCCAGCTGTTCATTATTAATGCTCATTAATTATAACAGATTGTCTGCCAAAAATCTCTTTAACTGAACTTTTGAACTGAACTTCAGTAGGGCAATTTTGATGAATACAGGAGGGACTGTCCCTTTTAAAATGCTGGGTTTTTAGCTCTCGTGCCATCCGTATTTAAAAGTAAGCAAAACGACTAATGAAGTTAAGAAACTCATTCTTTAGAAGATCAAAG